>ERZ857955.16-NODE-16-length-257602-cov-6.282325_pt1 | contig 257602 bp, 205 predicted proteins | sample MGYA00519956_ERZ857955 | MGnify/ENA primary metagenome ERZ857955 (study PRJEB31778, sample SAMEA3449378) | human gut metagenome | biome: human gut; feature: human-associated habitat; material: faeces | place: United Kingdom | collected 2010/2012 ...
GTGGCTTCCGTGCTGCTGACCACCGAATCTTTGGTGGCCGACAAGCCCGAACCGCCCAAGCCCGCTGCTCCCGCCCCCGCGACGCCCGCCACCGCGGCGCCCGTCGCCGATCACGCTAGCGGCCCCACGGTCCTCGCGGAGCGTGACATAGATGCCGATCGCAAGGCGTGGGAAGACGACATGCCGCCTTATGACGATGCGTTCATCGCGTCGTACGATGACGACGCCGAGGTTCCGCCGTTCGATGCCCCGGCGCCTGCGCCCGTAGCTGCCTCGGTGCCCGTTTCCGCGCCCACCGAGGCTTCCGGGGCATCGGCTCCCGCCACCGCTACCGCGTCGGCATCGGCTCTCGCTACCGCTACCGCGTCGGCTCCGGCCCCTGCGCCCATCGAGGCCCCTGCCCCTGTTCCCGCTCCCGGTCTGGGCGAGACTGCCGACGGCGATGCTCCGGTCGACCCCAAAGAGGTGCTTCAGAACATCTGGGGCAACGTGACCTTTAAATAGCATGGCGTCGGCATGGGACGACCCAACTGGCGCCCCTGCATCCGCCTCGCGCGGCACCAGCCGTTCGCGGGGCGGCGTGCTCATAAACCCTCTTCCGTACAGGGGAGATGTGCGCTTGTGTCCGCCCCACGTGGTACCATGCCCCTTGGAATGACCCGCCTGTTAAACCGCAGGCTTTACCAGTGAGGAGAACCCATGGCCGGAATCAACATGCAGCAGCTCATGAAGCAGGCCCAGCAGATGCAGAAGAAGCTCGCCGAGGCTCAGGAGTCCATGAACGAGGTCACCGTCGACGCCAGCGCCGGCGGCGGCATGGTCAAGGTCACCGTGGATGGCAACATGCAGCTCCAGTCCGTGACCATCGACCCGGACGCACTCGACCCCGAGGACGTCGATATGCTCCAGGACATGATCGTGGCTGCTGTGAACGAGGCCTACCGCGGTGTGGCAGAGATCGCCAACAAGCGCATGAGCGCCGCCACTGGTGGCATGGGCGCCGGCATGCCCGGTATGCCGTTCTAAATCCAAGAGATTCCACCTCGAACGCATCGTTTAGCCGGGCATGTGCAATTGGGGTACGTCCCCAATTGCACATGTGTTGCCTGTCGCACCATTTTGGGAGGGCAAGCGCGCATGAGCGCCGACCGCAGTCTACAAATCCTTCTCGATGAGCTGGGCCGCCTTCCGGGCATCGGTCCCAAGAGCGCCCAGCGCATCGCCTATCACCTTCTCGAGGCCGACGCCGAGGAGGCTCGCCGCTTGGCGGACGCCATCCTCATGGTGAAGAGCGAGGTCCATTTCTGCAGCCGCTGCTTCAACTACGCGACGGGCGATGAGTGCGCGATCTGCGAGGACTCCTCGCGCGACCGCGGTCGCATCTGCGTGGTGGGGGAGCCCCGCGATGTCTCGGCAATCGAGCGCACGGGCAGTTATCGCGGCCTGTATCACGTGCTCGGCGGCGTGATCAGCCCCATGGACAAGATCGGTCCCGAGCAGCTTCACGTACGGGAGCTGCTCGCCCGCTTGGGCACGGAAGACATCGAGGAGGTCATCATTGCCACGAATCCCAACATCGAGGGCGAGACCACCGCGAGCTATCTGGCGCGCACCATCAAGCCGCTCGGTATCACCGTCACGCGGCTGGCGAGCGGCCTGCCCGTGGGCGGCGACCTCGAATATGCAGACGAGCTGACCCTTGGGCGTGCCATCGAGGCGCGTCGCGCGCTCTAGCGCCCCGTCCGTCGCGAGAGGAGTTGCGATGCGCATCTTCGACACATCGCGCAGGTGCCTGCGTCGCACGGCGCTGCCCCCTCGCCTGGTGGGACTCGTCACCTTTTCATTCGCCCTGCTTGGCCTGGGCGTCGTCACCTATGCCGCCTCATTGCCGTCGCTGGTCCAGGTCGCGCGGCGCACCGAGGAGCGCGGCTTTGCCGATGCGTTCGTCGAGGGGCTGTTCGGGTCCGGCGTCCTTGTCGGCGGCGCTTCGCAGGGTGCGGGTTCCGATGGCGGGGCGCAGGCCGGCGAGGCGGCCGCGGATGGTTCCACTTCGTCTGAGGATGGTCACGCCGGCGGTCTCACGCTGGGCGGCGTGGCCTTCGAGCAGGTTATCTCCGGTGTTGTGGGCGGCGGAGCTTCCGGTGCGTCCTCGGCGCCCGGCGCGTCGGGCTCGACCGGTGCGGGCGCTGGCCCTAATGCACCTGGCGGCTCGCACGGCAATGCGAGTGGCACCACGACTCCCGCGCCCGAGCCCACTCCGCCGGTGGAGGTTCCCACGGAGCCCGCCGTTACGGAGGAGCAGGAGCGGCAGTTCTACAGCGCCTTGAGCGCCTCGGCCGGCCGCATCAACGGATATGTGGGCGAGATCAATGGCATCACCGCCGCTTTCAACAACGATTGCATGGCGGACGCGAACACGCGCGGTGCCCGCGCGACACAGGCCGCAAGTTTGCGAGACCGCCTGGTCAACGAGTACATACATGTGCGCGACGAGATCCTGGTCGCAAACGATTCGCGGTACAAGGCGGCGCAGGGCGATCTCATCGGGATGTGTCGCTTGCTGGCAACCTATGCCGGGGTCGTTCACAGTTCATGGCAATATGCAGGCAATCCCGATACCGTCAACACGGGCATCGATGCCATCCGTCGAGCCCAAGGCGCGGAGCTCGCCGAATTCCAGCAGGTGTACGGGAGGTTCAGCCTATGAGCGCATCCACCCAGGACATGACCCCGCGCACCACCGAGCCGCTTGGGCCCGCGGAGGTCGGCCCGTCCCATGAGGCGCCCGCTCGCTCGGGCGCCGATCCGAACCGTTCCACACCGCCGTATCCCAGCGGCTATGTCCGCGGTGCGCGCATGGTGCGCCTCGAGGGCTTTGAGGAGCCCTTCCGCATGGCGGAGCCCGAGCGCGAGGCATATCACCGCCGTTTCGGCATTCTGTTCGTGGACGACTCCTCCGCCCGCCGCGGCGGATTGGGCACCGTCGTGCGCGCGACGAACGCCTTGGGCGAGACCTGCGCGCTCAAGACCCTGAATACGCCGGTTCGCGCCGAGCATGAGGACGATGCGTCCTTTGCGGCTCGCGTCGACCTTGCGCACACGGCGTTTCGCACTGAATACGAAAGCCACCGATCGCTCTCCGGTTTCAAGGGCTTCCCGCGCCTGTTCGGTTTCGCGCACATCGGGGACACCCCCGCGATCGTCATGGAGTGGGTTGAGGGTGTGACGCTCAGCGTGGCGGCGCGCATGCTCTCGGTCGACGAGGCCGGTCGAGTCGCACCGCTCGTCGCCGCCCGTATCGGCCGCGACCTGGCCGACTTGCTCACGCGTCTCGACCTGGTGGGGGACGGTTTCGTCCACCGTGACATATCTCCGTCGAACATCCTTGTGCGAACGGCGCACCTGTCGGTCACCGAGCAGGCGGCCGACGGCGCCTTCGATCTCTGCCTGATCGACTTCGGCTCCTCTGTGCACCTCGATCCCATGGGGGCTCCGGGTTACACCATGCGCTATGCGACGCTGCGGCGCGCAACGCCCGATTACGCCCCGCCCGAGATGCTCACGGGCGACCTGCCCAATCTCGTCGAGCTGCGCAAATCCGAGAAGATCGACGTCTACGCCGCAGCGAGCGTCATCTTCGAGCTGGCCTGCGGCTTGCCGCCCTTCGAGCTTGAGGGCCGAGCGGGCGAGTCGCTCTACCGCATCAAGATGGACGAGCCCCCGCGCCCGCTCGTGGCCGCGCATCACGCGGCGTTCCATTTGGGCGATGTGCTCATGTTCGAACCCGAGGTCGCAGCGGTTGCGACGGAGGCCTCGCTGGATGTGACCGATGCGCACGACGAGCTCGAGTTCAAACGCGCTCTCGATCGCGTTGATGGCCAACTCGCCGAGCTGCTCACCCCCGCGTTCGCATCGGGTCAAGAGGCGCGCCCCTCGGCAGAGGCCCTGCGTGATGCTCTCTCGGCGTTTTGCGCGCGCTATGCCCAAAATGTTCGGCGCGCCCTGCGTGGCGAGCGCCTGATTCCGTGCCGGGGCGAGGTACGTCGTCGCGATGGTCGGTCCCCGTACGCGGTGAACCGCCTGATTGGCGTGGTGGGTATGGCTTTGTCCGGCGCCGCACTCGTCACGGTGATCTGCGTGACCGCCTTGCTGCTTGACGGGGTCACGGTCCTGTTCCGCTTCGGATCCCTCGCGGCCCGCGGGGAGGTTCCCGCCGTGCTCGTGGGGCTCACGCTCGCCTTCCCGGCGGTCTGCGCCCTGGCGGGGCGCGCTCGGGCCGGTGGCACGCGCGCGGGCTTCGTGCGCGGGACGCTCGCTCTGGCGGCGGGCTCGGCACTCGTACTCGCGCTCGTCTCGCACGTCTCGTTCTTGGGCGTGATCGGAAGATCCCCGCTGCTCGCCGCGCTGTTCCTGGCGGTTGCGGCGGCGTGGTGCCCGCTTGTGCTCGAGTACGCCATCACGGCTTTGCCACGCCCCTTCGGCGCACCCGTCGCCGGCTTGCCGCATATGGCGGCGCAACGTTCGATTATGGGGGAGGGGCCCGACGCCCACGCCTCCCTGCCCGAGGATACGGAGGTCCCAGATGCCGCTGAAGCGCGCGAATGAGCAGACGCCCTGCGGGGCCCTGTTCGACATACTCAAGCGATTTGGGGGGATCAGCCATAAGGAGCTGGCCTCGATGATCTTGTCCGAACGACCGCTTGCCGATGGGCGCAGCCCGCAGAGCCGTTCGTCCGATCGGAGCTGGGTGTCGCGCTTTGTGGTGCACGCCCCGGCCGATGCGTCTCAGGAGCGGCTGTTCCGCGATTACGGTGTTGCGGCGCAGCGCGTGATGAACCGCCTGCGCACCAGCCGTTCGGGCTCTCGCGCCTGCGCGGAGATTCTCGACATGGTGTGCGGCGAGGCCGGCGAACCCATGGTGCGTGCGCTGGAGGCGAGCCATGATGACGTGCGCCTCTACCGCAACGCCCTGGCCCGCGTGCGCGATGGCGAGGGTTACACGGTGGGGGAGCGTGCCGAGGCGGCCTTGGTCCTGCTTGTGGCGGCGGGGTGCTCGGCCAACGTTGGCCGAGCGGTCGATTACACCACGGAGTACATCCGCTGCCTGATGGGCGGCAGGCTCGGCACGCCCACATCCTGCCCGGTCTCTCTCGACCCCAAGAAGACGCAGGTCGATCTTGTGCTACCGCGCGTGCTCGGGTTTGTGCGCATCGTGGATGGGGTCATCGCCAGCGAGCCGTATTGGGTCTCGTCCGGTTCGGCCGGGGCCGAGATCGGCGCATTGGCCACGGGTGCGGAGGATATCACCGACGTGGCTGGAGACGTTTCGGCCCATCATGCTCGCGTGTGGTACGAGGCCGCCGATGCCGGTGCGGGACGCTGGATGCTGAGTGATCTTGGCTCCAGTAACGGGACCGTGGTGGTTGACGGCGACGGCTCGGCCCCGTTGCGCATCGCAAAAGACGAGGCCGTGGAGATACATCCCGGCGATGAGGTCCGTTTGGGCTCGCGTACGACGTTCGTCCTGGTGGAGGGTGCGGCCGAGATGGCGCGCTAACGGCGCGTCGCCGGCTGGCCCGCCGAAGGGCCCGACCCTACTCCTCCCTGCCGAGAAAGCGCTGCAGCTCCGCCTCGCATGCCTCCATGCGCTTGTCGAGCGCGCCGGCGGCGGAGGCGAGCTCATCGAGCTGCTCTTGGCATGCGGCGATGCGCGCTTTTTGCAGCACCGCTGCCTGGGCGATCTGCTCGAGCTCGTCTCCCTCGAAGAAATCGACGGTCGCGGCCTGTTGCTCGAGCACCTCGAGCTCGATGCGATGGCGGGCCATCTCATGTTCGAGATGGCCGGAATAGCCGAGCGCTCCCTGGGAGAGTTCGACGAGCCACCTACGGTAATTGAGCTGGTCGACTGGATCTGACTCGTCGGTGGAGCCCCCTTTGCGCATGTGGTTCTCGACGGCGGCGATGCCCCAGGCGTTGGGCAGCTCGTCGAAATCTTCCTGCGTGGGCACCTGTTCGCCAATTTCTTGCACGATGCGTTCCGGCAGGTCCCTGAGCAGGCAGAACAGCTCTGCGCGGGCCTTGTCCATCTCGAGCTCCGCGGAGTACAGGTCGAAAAACGCCGCCTGCAGGTCCGTCTGGGTCACAGCGCTCTTGAGATAGGCGATGCGGCGACGCAGCTCGCGGCAGGTGGTGGACCTGGGGCAGCGGCATTGCCCGGCGTGGGGCTCGGTGCACGGGGGTTTGAGGGCGGCGGCCTCCTCGGCCATGCGGTCGCATACGGCGCTGACCTCGCATCCGGGCTTGGCGCCCTCGGCGTCCAGCTGGAGGCTGGCGATTTGGCGCGCCCGGTCCTCCCGCTTAAGATCGCACAGGCGCTCGCGCAGGTTGGAGATGCGCTCCGTTTCATCCCAGCACTCCCGATGCCTGCGCTCGGCGCGGGCGAGGGCCTCTCTGCGGGCGCGCACCGCCGCGCGCGCTTCGGCGGTGGTCATGCCGGCCTGGGCCGCCGGCGTTTCATTCGAGTTTCCCACGGCTCCTCCTGTCCATAGAATCCGATGTCTCTACCGTATGCGCCCGTGCGGACAAAATGTTGAGCAACAATTTTGATAGAGGGTCCGGCTTGGGGAGGCCCCGTTCGCAAACGCCGTCGGGCGTTGCTCAAACTGCTCGATGACCTGCGAATTTAGCTGGGTAAAACGTTTGCCGATGAACCCCGATTGTCGGCATCCGCGTCGCCGAGCGGGGTACAATGGGGACGCGTGCGTAGTTTCGCGTCGATTCGTCATGTCGCGCGCACCACCTATGGGAAGGACCGTCTCTGGGCCGCGCTTGGCGCCCCGCGCGGGGCCGTTCTCATATATAACCCGGGGTCCGCCTGGCCCCGGCGCCTTATATACCTAGTTCGAGAGGAGAGGGGTATATGGCAGATCGCAAGTTCAAATCTATGGACGGCAACGAGGCCGCCGCGTACGTTTCGTACGCGTACACCGAGGTGGCGGGAATCTATCCCATCACGCCGTCCAGCCCCATGGCCGACCATGTCGACCAGTGGGCCGCTCAGGGCAAGAAGAACATCTTCGGCACGCCCGTGAACGTGGTCGAGATGGAGTCTGAGGCCGGCGCCGCCGGCGCCGTGCACGGCTCCCTGGGCGCTGGCGCCCTCACCACCACCTACACGGCATCGCAGGGTCTTCTGCTCATGATCCCGAACATGTACAAGATCGCGGGCGAGGGCCTGCCGAGCGTCTTCCACGTCTCGGCCCGCACCGTCGCCACCCACGCGCTCAACATCTTCGGCGATCACTCCGACGTCATGGCCTGCCGCCAGACCGGTTTTGCCATGCTCGCCGAGGGCAACGTCCAGGAGGTCATGGACCTTTCGCCCGTCGCCCACCTCGCCGCGCTCACCGGCAAGACGCCGTTCGTCAACTTCTTCGACGGCTTCCGCACCTCGCACGAGATCCAAAAGGTCGCCGTGTGGGATTACGAGGACCTCAAGGATATGTGCGACATGGACGCCGTCCAGGCGTTCCGCGACCACGCGCTCAACCCCGAGCATCCCGCGGCCCGCGGCAGCCACGAGAACGGCGACATCTTCTTCCAGCACCGCGAGGCCTGCAACGGCACGTACAACGCGCTGCCCGCCATCGTCCAGTCCTACATGGACAAGGTGAACGCCAAGCTCGGCACCAACTATCACCTGTTCGACTACTACGGCGCCAGCGACGCCGACCGCGTGGTCGTGTGCATGGGCTCCTTCTGCGATACGCTCGAGGAGGTCATCGACTACCTGAACGCCCACGGTGAGAAGGTCGGCCTGGTTAAGGTCCGCCTGTACCGTCCGTGGTCCGTCGAGGACTTCGTGGCCGCGCTGCCCGCGACCGTCAAGAAGGTCGCCGTGCTCGACCGCACCAAGGAGCCCGGCTCCATCGGCGAGCCGCTGTATCAGGATGTCGTCTCCGCCCTGTACGAGGCCGGCCGCTCCGACCTCGTGGTGACCGGTGGCCGTTACGGCCTCGGCTCCAAGGACGAGCCCCCGGCGGCTGCCTTCGCGGTCTTCGAGGAGCTCAAGAAGGACGCGCCCAAGCGCGAGTTCACCATCGGTATCGAGGACGACCTTACCGGCCTGTCCCTGTCCATGGATCCGGACGCCCCCAACACGGCGGCCGAGGGCACCATCGAGTGCAAGTTCTGGGGCCTCGGCGGCGACGGCACCGTTGGCGCCAACAAGAACTCGATCAAGATCATCGGCGACCACACGGACAAGTACGTCCAGGCCTACTTCCAGTACGACTCCAAGAAGACCGGCGGTGTTACCACTTCGCACCTGCGCTTCGGTGACTCCCCGATCCGCTCTCCGTACTACGTGAACAAGGCCGACTTCGTGGCCTGTCACAACCCGAGCTACATCATCAAGGGCTTCAAGATGGTCCGCGACGTCAAGCCCGGCGGCACGTTCCTGGTCAACTGCCAGTGGACGCCCGAGGAGTTCGCCTCCCACATGCCGGCTAACGCCAAGCGCTACATCGCCCAGAACAACATCAACGTCTACCTGATCGACGCCATCGACCTGGCCGCCAAGGTGGGCATGGGTAAGCGCACCAACACGGTGCTGCAGTCCGCGTTCTTCGCCCTGGCCGGCGTGCTGCCGCAGGAGGACGCGATCCGCTACATGAAGGAAGCGGCAACCAAGTCCTATGCCAAGAAGGGCGAGGCCATCGTCGAGGCCAACCACAAGGCCATCGATGCCGGCGCCACTGCTTTTGTAAAGTTCGACGTCCCGGCCGACTGGGCCGACGCCACCGACGCCGCTCCCGCCTCCGTCCTCTCCGATGAGGAGAAGGGCGCCATCGCCAAGCAGGTCAAGGAGCTCATGGAGCCCATCGCCCGCATGGATGGCGACTCCCTGCCCGTCTCCGTGTTCAAGGATTACGCCGACGGCCAGTTCGAGCTGGGCGCCTCCCAGTTCGAGAAGCGCGGCGTGGCCGTCATGGTCCCGCACTGGGATGAGACCAAGTGCATTCAGTGCAACCAGTGCGCCTACGTCTGCCCGCATGCCACCATCCGTCCCTTCGCGCTCAACGAGGCCGAGGTCGCCGAGGCGCCCGAGACCATGCGCATGCTGGATGTGAAGATCCCCAAGGACACCGGCTACAAGTTCGCCATCGCCGTCAGCCCGCTCGACTGCATGGGCTGCACCAACTGCGCCAAGGTCTGCCCCAAGGACGCGCTCACCATGGTTCCCGCCGAGGGCGAGCTCGTGGAGCAGAAGACCTTCGATTACTGCGTGGCCAACGTCGCCGAGAAGCCCGAGCTCATCGGCAACAACGTCAAGTCCAGCCAGTTCAAGCAGCCCCTGCTTGAGTTCTCCGGCTCCTGCGCCGGCTGCGCCGAGACGGCCTACGCTCGCCTGGTGACCCAGGTTTGCGGCGACCGCATGTTCATCTCCAACGCCACCGGCTGCTCCTCCATTTGGGGCAACCCGGCCGCGACCTCCCCGTTCTGCACCGACAAGAACGGCCATGGCCCGGCATGGAACAACTCCCTGTTCGAGGACAACGCCGAGCACGGTCTCGGTCTCGAGCTCGGTTACAAGGCAGTCCAGGGCAAGCTCGTCGCCCAGAGCGAGGAGCTCATGGCTTCCGACTGCGCGACCGACGAGCTGAAGGCCGCCGCTCAGGCTTGGATCGACTCCCGCGACGATGTCGAGGCCTCCAAGACTGCGGCTGCCGCCTACATCGAGCAGCTCGAGGCCTGTGGTTGCGATAAGGCCAAGGCGATCCTGGCCGACAAGGCGTACCTCACCAAGAAGTCCTTCTGGATCTTCGGCGGCGACGGTTGGGCCTACGATATCGGCTTCGGCGGCCTTGACCACGTCCTGGCCTCTGGCAACAACGTCAACGTCTTTGTGTTCGACACCGAGGTGTACTCCAACACCGGCGGCCAGGCCTCCAAGGCCTCTAACCTGGGCCAGGTCGCTCAGTTCGCCGCCGCGGGCAAGAACATCAAGAAGAAGAGCCTCGCCGAGATCGCGATGAGCTACGGCTACGTGTACGTGGCGCAGGTCGCCATGGGCGCCAACCCGGCTCAGACCCTCAAGGCCATCCACGAGGCCGAGGCCTACGACGGCCCGTCCATCATCATCGGCTACAGCCCCTGCGAGATGCACTCCATCAAGAAGGGCGGCATGCAGAACTGCCAGGCCGAGATGAAGAAGGCCGTGGACTGCGGCTACTGGAACCTGTTCCGCTACAACCCGGCTGCCCCCGAGGGTAAGAAGTTCGCCCTTGACTCCAAGGAGCCGGCTGGCGGTTACCAGGAGTTCCTCATGAACGAGGCTCGCTACGCGAGCCTGACCGCCGCGTTCCCCGAGCGCGCCGAGGAGCTTTTCGCCGCCAACGAGGCTGCCGCCATGGATCGCTACAAGCACCTCGTCAAGCTCAAGACCCTCTATAACGAGGAGTAGTCTTCGATAGCTGCGCTCTGTAGAACAGAGCGATTTGTGCGCCCCCGCCGAGATGTTCGGCGGGGGCGCTTTCGTTTTGAGCGGAGATGCGACCGTCGCCGTTGCGCCTGGGTCCGAGATGCGGCCGCGCCGTTGAGCCGGGGCTCGAGATATAACCGAAGTCACGTTTTTGATGGTCCAAACGTGACTTACGTTGCATCTCGAGAGGCCGAACGGCCCCGGCCCCGTGCTCGCCCCGGCCCTGCGCCCAGCCCCGGCCCCGCGACTGCTGCGGGGCCGGGCGGATCGGATGTCACTCCATTGCAATAACAGGTACGCATATTCGCCCAGATTTTTGTATAGAGATGAATAGACATGCCAAATCGGCAGGATGGGTATACAGATTTAAGGCGTGCAAAACCGTTTGAGCAATGTGGTCAAACTATGCCGATATCCTTGGGATATTACGTTTATCGCCAATTATCGTCCGTTCACCAAGACAGTCGAAATCACTGTTAATCGATTGTGCTTGGGAGGGTATATTGCATAAAGTACGTCAGCTGGTGAATATTTGTTACCAGCAAAACGAGAAGAAAAGAGGCAGTTATGTCCAAGCCCCTTGGCAAGCCCGATCGCATCGTCGTCGCCCTCGGCGGCAACGCCCTCGGCAACACCCCTGAAGAGCAGATCGAGAAGGTCGCCCACGCCGCCCACGCGCTGCTCGGCCTCATCGAGCAGGGCAACGAGATCATCATCACCCACGGCAACGGCCCGCAGGTTGGCATGATCCAGAACGCCTTCGCCGCTGCTCACGACGCCATCGGCACCCCCTCCATGGATCTGCCCGAGTGCGGCGCCATGTCCCAGGGCTACATCGGCTATCACCTGCAGCAGGGCATCGGTCGCGAGATGCACAAGCGCTATAAGCGTTGGCACGCCGCCTCCGTCGTCACCCAGATCGAGGTCGACCCGGATGATCCCGCCTTCGCCAACCCCACCAAGCCCATCGGTCCCTTCTACACCGAGGAGCAGGCCAAGGAGATCATGGCTGAGAACCCCGAGATGACCTTCGTCGAGGACTCTGGCCGTGGCTGGCGTCGCGTCGTGGCTTCCCCGGAGCCCAAGAAGATCGTCGAGGCCGACTCCATTCTCAACCTGCTCGACAACGAGTTTATCGTCATCGCCTGCGGTGGCGGTGGTATCCCCGTCGTCCGCGATTACGAGAACAAGGGCTGCTACAAGGGCGTCGCCGCCGTCATCGACAAGGACATGGGTGGCGAGCTCCTCGCTGAGGACTGCTCCGCCGACGTCCTGTTCCTCCTGACCGCCGTCGAGCACGTTGCCATCAACTTCGGCAAGCCCGATCAGCAGGAGCTCGAGGAGCTCACCGCCGACGAGGCCGAGAAGCTCGCTGACGAGGGCCAGTTCGGCAAGGGTTCCATGGAGCCCAAGGTCCGCGCCGCCATCAAGTTCGCTCGCTCCCGCAAGGGCCGCACCTGCATCATCGGCGCCCTGGACAAGGCCGCCGAGACCATGGCCGGCCTCTCCGGTACCCGCATCGTCGGTTAGTACCCCCTATGTCGTCAGGCGCCCGGCTGCCGCTTCGAGCCGGCCGGGCGTCCGATGCTTGCCGTCGTCGCGTGTGGCTGCTGCATCGCGCGCGACGCTTACAGAGCCTCCCTCTCCCAGGCGCCCCGGCTTACTGCCCCGGGGCGTCTATTTGTATGGGGTTAGATCGAGAAGGCCCAAAGCGCTTCGATTTGCGGGAGAATCTGGCTGATCGGCCAGCGTTTTGCACTGTTGTAGGGGCTGTTGGGGTCATGGATTTCGACCATGCCGCGGCTGTCCATGCCCTTGATGACAAGGAAATGCCCGACTGTGGTGAAGCCGCCGGGCGTGAGGCAGCAGATGATCGGCATGCCGGCATCCAGCGCGGATGCGATGCTCGCGCGCGAAGGGGCCACGGGGGTCGATCTCAATCCGATGGCGGCGGCGCCGTCGGTCATGAAGCGCCATTCGGTCGCACCGGTGGGGGCGAAGTTGTGCTCCTCGGCAAACGAGGCCATGGCGACCGGATCGAGATCGGTCTTACCCGTCAGGTATGTGTAGACCATGGAAAGGCTCGTGGGGCCGCAGCCGGCGATGCGGATGTTGCTTCCGGCGTAAGGCTTGTTCGCCCAGAGCGGGTCGGTTTGATAGAGATGCGGCATTGTGCCCGCCGTCCATTGCGAGCGCGGCGTGGAGACGGGGATGGCGGTGGGCCCGAGCTTGAACGGGTTGACCGTCTGCTTGGCGAGGCGCTTCTTTTCCTTCTTCGCCTCGATGCGCGCGGCTTCCTCCGCTTTGTCTCGTTGGATTTTGGCGTTGATGCCTAGGCCTCCCGCACCAATCACCGCGATAACCAAGAGCACGGCGATTCCGCGCGGGCTGAACAGCACGGATCGCCAAGTGGGGCGCGAGAAGATGCGGCCGGTATTGCGGCCCCCACGCAAAGGCCCGCCTACGTATCCCGCGCGCGGACCCCGGCCTCCGCTTGAGCGGTGACGTGAGGGCGTGTGGGCGTAGCTTCCGTTGAGGGGTCGGCGTTGACCGGCGTCGCGAGATGGTTGGTTTTGCGCGCGGCCACCGGAAGAGGACCTGCCCGTTGGGCGCGTCTGCGGGGCGTGGGCGCTCGGCGAGCGCGGCGTGCGGGGGCCGCGATACGCGGGGGCGTTGGCCGCTGCCCGCGCGGGAGGACGGAACTCGGGATGCGGGGCGGCGCCGTTGCCCGGACGAACACCGTTGCCGTTCATCGGGTGCGATCCCACGCCGCGCGTCCGCTCGTTGACGCCGAGCGGCAGGGGAGCGCGGTCGCGCGTGGCCCCGTTGTTCGCGGAGGATGCAAGGCGCACGGAGCGACGGGGGTCGTCCCCGCGGTATCGGTCGTCCATCGGTGTCTCCCGGATCGAGGCGGCTCAAACGCCATCGAAAACAAACGAAGTACATTCTACCAGCCAGAATATAAACAGCTGGGCATTTGTCCGTCCGGGTGCGAGCGGGTCGGGGCGCTGCGAAGGGCCGCTCGCCTTATAGCCTACTTTGGTGGCTGCGAGCCCCGTTTCCGCGACTGGTCGATTTGGGCGGTGAACGGAAAAACGGGCGCGGCCGCGCGTTCGTGCAACGACCGTTAGTCGGAGAACGGCGCCCGCTCGTCTGCGATGACATTCCGAACGTCGACTGACCGCAAACCTTCACATCGGTTGGCAATATTCTTCAGGACATGGAAAAGGCGCCCGCCAAACCGGCGAGCGCGAGGGGGCGGGTCGACGAGTGGACACGTCGGCCCCAAACAAAAGAAAGGAGGCGTGCTATGGCGGAAACCAACGCTTCTGCTGCCGATCAGGGCGGCATGAAGAAGACGCTGTCGCTGTGGAACTTCTTTACCATCGGCTTCGGCGCCATCATCGGTACCGGTTGGGTCCTGCAGGTCGGCGACTGGATGGTCGTTGGCGGCGGTCCTGTCCCCGCTATGATCGCATTCCTCTTGGGCGCCATCGCCTTGGTGCCCATCGGAGCGGTGTTTGGCGAGCTTACGGCCGCCATCCCGGTTTCCGGCGGTATCGTGGAGTACGTCGACCGCACCTTCGGTCACACGGCGTCCTACATCACCGGCTGGTTCCTGGCTCTGGGCAACGGCATCCTGTGCCCGTGGGAGGCAATCGCCATCTCCACGCTGGTCTCGGACATGTTCGGCAGCCTGCCCGGTCTTGAGTGGCTCCGCGCCGTCAAGCTCTACACCATCCTCGGTGCAGACGTCTACCTGTTCCCGACGCTGATCGCGCTCGCCTTCGCCGGCTACGTGGTCTTCCTGAACTTCCGCGGCGCCAGCTCCGCTGCCAAGCTGCAGGCCTTCCTCACCAAGGCCCTGCTCTGCGGCATGCTGCTCGCCATGGGCGTCTCCATCGTGACCGGCTCCCCCGACAACGCCATGCCTGTGTTCTCCCAGGTCGCCGGCGCTGGCGGCGGTGTCGCCGAGACCGAGTCCACCAACCTGCTCGCAGGTATCGTCTCGGTCCTGGTGCTGACCCCGTTCTTCTACGCGGGCTTCGACACCATCCCGCAGCAGGCCGAGGAGGCCGCTGAGGGTCTGAACTGGAACAAGTTCGGCAAGATCATCACCTTGGCCCTCCTGGCCGCCGGTGGCTTCTACATGGTCTGCATCTACTCCTTCGGCACCATCCTCCCCTGGAACGAGTTCGTGGCTCAGCCCGTTCCCGCTCTGGCCTGCCTGAAGAACATCAATATGATCCTGTACGTGGCCATGCTCGTCATCGCCACCCTCGGGCCCATGGGTCCCATGAACTCCTTCTACGGCGCTACCTCCCGCATCATGCTCGCCATGGGCCGCAAGGGTCAGCTCCCCGAGAAGTTCGCCGAGGTCGATGAGAAGTCCGGCGCCCCCAAGCTCGCTTGCGTGGTCCTCGGTATCATCACCGTCATCGGTCCGTTCCTGGGCAAGAACATGCTCATCCCGCTGACCAACGTGTCCGCCCTGGCGTTCATCCTCTCCTGCACCATGGTCGCCCTTGCGTGCCTGAAGATGCGCTACACCGAGCCCGACCTGCCTCGTCCCTACAAGGTTCCTGGCGGCAAGTTCGGTATCCTCCTGGCCATCCTGGCCGGCGCCATCATCATCGGCCTGCTCGTCCTGCCCTTCAGCCCGGCCTCCCTCAACATGGTTGAGTGGTCCATCGTGCTCGGCTGGCTGGTCGTTGGCCTGATCCTCATGTTCGCCACCAAGGCTCGCGCCAAGAAGTAGCGAAACCCCTTCGTCGGCGGGCGCACGACACGACGCGCCCGCCGCATTCCGGGGGTCCACACCGACCCCCAGGGGAGAGCGCCCCGGCGCCGACCCCACCATGGAACAAAGTGCACCGAGCTCCGCGTTCCATCGCGGCATATCCGCCGCGTCTCTCCTCTCTTGCGGCATGCCCGGCCGCGCACGTACCCCGCGCGGTCGGGTGCCACTAGCCAATCCATCGTTCCAATAAGGAGGAACAACATGGGTAAGAAGTATGCAATCGTCGGCGGCAAGCTCATCGACGGCACCGGTGCCGATCCGGTTGAGAACTCCCTGGTTCTCGTCGACGAGAACGGCAAGATCGAGTACGCCGGCGCCCACCAGGACACCCCTGAGGGCTACGAGGTCATCGACGCTACCGGTAAGACCGTCATGCCCGGCCTCATCGACACCCACCTGCACTTCTCCGGCAACCTCACCGACGATGACACCGACTGGGTCATGCAGCCGCTCCTCGAGAAGCAGGCCGTCGCCGTCAAGCAGGCCTACGACTGCCTCACCCACGGTCTGACCACCGTGTGCGAGATCGGCCGCTTCGGCATCCAGATTCGCGACTGCATCGATAAGGGCGTCTTCAAGGGTCCTCGCGTCCTCGCCACCGGCCTCGGCTTCTGCCGCACCGCCGGCCACGGTGACTCCCACCACTGCAGCCAGCTCGAGAACAAAGAGTCCCATCCTTGGGGCGATCAGGTCGACGGTCCGTGGGATCTGCGCAAGGCCGTTCGTCGTCGCCTGCGTGAGAACCCCGATGCCATCAAGATCTGGGCTACCGGCGGTGGCATCTGGCGCTGGGACTCCGGCCGCGACCAGCACTACTGCTCCGAGGAGATCCAGGCCGTCATCGACGAGGCCAAGCTGGTCGGCATCCCGGTGTGGAGCCACTGCTACAACAACCACGCCGCTGCCTACGATTCCGTCCGCTTTGGCTGCGAGCAGCTGATCCACGGCTTCGACATCGACGAGCGCACCATGGACCTCATGGCCGAGCAGGGCACCTTCTTCACCCCGACGATCGCCTTCCTGCCCACCTGGTACTCCACCTATCCGCCGGTTTACGTGCCCGAGCTGCATGACAAGTACGAGGGCACCCTCGTCGAGAAGGAGCTCCAGCGCAACTACGACTGCCTGCGCGAGGCCAAGAAGCGCGGCGTCGTGATGACCATCGGTTCCGACTCCTTCTCCTTCGTCACTCCTTACGGCACTTGCTCCATCGAGGAGATGTACGAGTTCGTGGACAAGATCGGCTTCACCCCGGTCGAGACCATCACCTGCGCCACCTTGAACGGTGCCAAGATGTGCCACATCGAGGACGAGACCGGTTCCCTCGAGGTCGGTAAGTGCGCCGACCTGCTGGTCGTCAATGGCGATGTCGCCGCTGACATCCACACCCTCAACGTTGACAACATGGACGTCATCATGAAGGACGGCTGGATTGTCGACGCCGGTACCTTCGGTGAGGGCAACAAGTACTCCGAGTAACTGAGTTACTCCCATAGGGCTCCTCGGTTCTGCCTCCAGGCGTAGCGGCTTCGCAATAGATAGGGAAGCGGCGTCGTGGAGGGGCCGGGGAGCCCCCCGCGTTTACCCGGGGGCGGGGCAGGGCGCCGCTCCAGGGGGACGACACGAGCGCCCATCCCGCTATTCGGGGTGGGCGCTTTTTTCGGCCGATTGGTATCATGGAGCACGTGTGATGAATGTCAAAAAGGTAGGTGTTTGCGTGCGGCGGCCGTTTGCCCGTTGGAATCAGACGAAATTCTTCCGCGTCGCCCAGAGTTGGGCGCTGCGCGGCCTCATCCTGTGCGTCCCGATGTTGCTCGGCCTGCTGGCCCTCGAATTCGTGACCAACCCCAACCCGGTCCCCGCGGTTATCACCATCGCCGGCCTCGTCTTGCTGTGCTTCTTCTTTGCATACGTGTTCGTCGCGCCCGATGACTTCTCGCTCTCCGCGACCGACCGAACACTCGGCATCGCGAGCAAGATTTTCGCTTACACCCGTCACGGTCTGGTGCCCGAGGCGACGTTGGGCGCGTGCAAGCTGATCCTGCCCGAGACCCTGGCCTCGGCGATCTGTATCACCGACGGCACGGCGGTCGTCGCGAGTTGGGGCGAGGATTCAGACCGCTGCCCCACGGGCACGCCAGTCGTTCTCGAGAGCACGCTGCGCGTCATCGAGAACGAGCGCATGGAGGTTTTCGCGCGCGAGACAACCGGTCCCGATGAGCCGTATTTCTTCCCGCGCCTGCAGGCTGGCATCACAGCCCCGCTTATCGTTCGCGACCGCTGTATGGGAACCTTCGAGCTGTACTATCCGCGCTACAGCGACATCGATGCGCGTCAAACCGCGCTCGCCACGGGCTTTGCCGAGCTGATCTCCACGCAGCTGGCGAGCTTCGAGCTCGAGCGTCAGGAGGATTTGAGCGCCCGCATGGAGCTGCGTGCGCTGCAGTCCCAGGTCGATCCGCACTTCCTGTTCAACACCATCGGAACCATCGTGTCGCTCGTGCGTACGGAGCCGGAGAAGGCGCGCTCGCTGCTCATCGACTTCTCGAACTACTATCGCCAGACGCTGTCGAACTCCGATGCGCTCACTTCACTCGAGAACGAGCTCGACCAGGGAATGCGCTACATCAACCTCATGCAGGCGCGTTACGGTGACGGCCGTCTCAAGCTCTCGGTCGACTTCGATCCGTTCACGCTCGATTGCCGCGTTCCGCCGTTCATCTTGCAGCCGCTGCTCGAGAACTGCATCAAGCATGCGATGCGTGAGGTCGAGCCGTTGTCCATCAAGCTTTCCTCCCTTGAGACGGATGACGGTATCCAGATTGTGGTCGAGGACGATGGCATCGGCATGAGCGAGGAGACGCTCGCCCACCTGCTCGACGTGAAGCGCGATGTGGACAATACATGCCCGTGCGGTTGCGCCGAGGAGGATGGTGAGTGCGTCGAGGCCAAGCTCGAATCCATGAGCAGGAGGAGCGCTCCCACTACGGCGGACGGCTCACTCAGGCGCGGCGGCGGTTTGGCCCTCGTCAACGTGCTCATGCGCATACACTTCTTCTTCGGCGCGGAATCGGGCATCCACGTCGAATCGCAGGAGGGCGTGGGAACGCGCGTGACGGTGGACCTGATCGGCGAGCCTCACGAGCCGGAGGGGACGGCGCTTCCCTCTGCCAGATGACGGCGATTCGGTCCGCGGCGCAGCGCGCCTTGCGGGTCGATGTGGGCGCGCCGTGCCCTGCGCCCGCGTTACACTAAGGCCCTGACTGTGCGCGACATACGGTTGCGCGTCGTGGCCGATTTGATTGGATGGCGTGTTGGGCGCAGAGCCCATGGGACAAGGGAGATGGCATGGCCGACCAGGCATGGCGTGTTTTGATTGTCGATGACGAGCCGCCGATTCGCGCTGAGTTGAACTACCTGCTCAAGCAGGACGGCCGCGTCGGACGCATCGAGGAGGCCGGCGGGGCGACGGAGGCGGTCGAGAAGATCTTGGCCTTTGGCCCCGAGGTGCTGTTCCTCGACATTCAAATGCCCGGCACGAGCGGCGTTCAGCTCGCAGATACGCTGCAAAAGCTGAAGAAGCCCCCGGTGATCGTGTTTGTGACGGCGTTTTCCGAGTACGCGGCAGAGGCGTTTGAGCTCGACGCGGCGGACTACGTGCTCAAGCCGGTTGAGCAGGACCGACTGGAGAAGGCACTCGACAAGGTCGAGAACGCCCTCAACGCCCGCCGGCCGGCGGTGGCTGAGCCCGTGCGCCGCATCCAAGGTGAGCGCAACGGCAAGCGCACCTACATCCCCGTGACCGACATCGCCTATATCGAGGCTCGTGCCGATTACGCCTCCGCTCATACGGAGACCGGCACCTACCTGGTCAATGATTCCATCTCGGTTTTGGAGCGTCGTCTGGCGAACGAGGGGTTCCTACGTGTGCACCGCAGCTTCCTGGTGAATATCGACGACGTCCGCGATGTCGAGGTGCTCAAGCCGAGCGGTCTCATGCAGCTCAAGCTCGGCCGGACGGACGCGAGCATCCCGGTCAGCCGCAGGCGTGCGACCGGTGTTAAAAAGCAGCTCGGCCTGGCGTGATGAGCCGCCGTAGCTCCCGCGCGCGGGTTGTGACGAGTCTTCATAGACATGGGTGACGTGGTGCGCTTCCTCGCGCGTACCACGTCATTTTGCTATAGTAACGAGCAGTGTAGCTATTTTTGGAGGACGATCTGAGACCATGCCTGACGCGAACGACAGTCCCTCGCCGCGACCCGATGTCGCGGCTGTCCCTGCTCCCATAGCGCGCGCCGACGCGACATCGCGGGCGCAGCGCTTGCTGCATGCCGCCGGTTCGACCGCAAAGGAGGCGGTCGCCACCGTCGGAGCGCCGGTCAAGGCAGCGGCTCGCACGGTCAAGCGTCACTTGGTGCCCCAGTATACGCTGGGCGAGGAGATCGCGAACTCCATCACGCACGGCATAGGCGCCGCCCTCGGCATCGCCGCGCTCGTCGTCATGGTCGTGAAGGCGGCCGTGGACGGGGCTCATCCGGCGTCGCTCGCCAGTGCGATCATCTTCGGCGTCGCGCTCATCCTCGAATATCTTGCATCGACGCTGTATCACGCCATTGCCGTCCCGGCTGCCAAGCGCGTCTTTCGCGTGATCGACCATAGCTGCATTTACCTGCTCATCGCGGGCACGTACACCCCGTTTTGCCTCATCACGCTGGCCGATGCCGGCGGTATCCCGCTGTGCATCGCCGTGTGGGCGATCGCAATCGCGGGCGTGCTGTTCGAGGCGTTCATGCGCGAGCGCCAGCCCCATTGGCTCACCGCCGCAATCTACGTTGCGATGGGTTGGCTCGTCGTCTTCCGCTTGCCGCAGCTCGTCGCCGCGCTGGATCCCACCGCGCTCGTGCTGCTTGCCGCGGGCGGCGTGTGCTACACCGTCGGAGCGGTGTTCTACGTTCTCAAGAAGATTCGCTACATGCACAGTATTTTCCACCTGTGGGTTCTTGCCGGCAGCGTGCTGCAATTCTTGGCGGTGGTCCTCTTCGTGATCTAGCTTTTTGGTGCGTAAATCCTCGGATGTGTAATGAGGGACGGGTGCACATTACACATCGATTTGCGTGCATCGTGCGATGTGTAATTCGCACCCGTCCCCAATTACACATTGCTCGCGCCATACACCTACCCAGGAGGTTTGAGCCCGTCCCCATGGACATCACCATCAGTATCATCACCACACTTGTCCTTACCGTTGTCAACGGCTACTTCTCCATGTCGGAGATGGCCCTCACCACGGCCAAGCGCGCCGTGCTCGACCACGAGGCGGAAGAAGGCGACCGCCGCGCCGCCCGCGCCGCCGAGCTCGCGGCCAATTCCGGCAGCTTCCTCGCCACCATCCAGGTCGCGATCACGCTCGTGGGCTTTGCGTCTTCTGCGGTCGCCTCGACGAGCCTGTCCGATCCGCTCGCGCAGTGGCTGTCGAGCTTCGGTATCGATGCGCTGACCATGGTCGCCCCCGGCCTCGCGCCCGTACTCATCACGCTCGCCGTGTCTTACCTCTCGATCGTCGTGGGCGAGCTTGTTCCCAAACGCATCGCCCTGGCCGATGCCGAGGGCATGGCCAAGCGCGTCGCCAAACCGCTCACGGTGTTCCAGAAGATCGCTCGTCCGCTCGTCTGGCTGACGCAGGTTTCCGCCGACGGTCTCGCTCGCATCTTGCGCATCAAGAACGCCGATGACCGTCAGAATGTCTCCGAGGAGGAGATCCGCTACATGATCAACGAGCAGGACACCCTGCTCGACGAGGAGAAGCGCATCATCCATGAGGTGTTCGATCTGGGTGACGCCTCCGCGCGCGAGGTCATGGTGCCGCGCGTCGACGTGACCATGGCCGAGGATGTCCAGACGGTTACCGAGGTCATGAACCTCATGCGCCAGACAGGCTTCTCCCGTATGCCGGTGTTTCACGAGGATCAGGACGGCGTGGTCGGCATCGCCCACATCAAGGACCTGATCGGCCCCGTCATGGGCGGCGAGGGCGATCGCCCCGTGTCCGAGTTCATGCGCGACGCCACCTTTATCCCCGACACCAAGGACATCCTGCCCCTGCTCTCCGAGATGCAGACGGCGCACGACCAGATCGTCGTGGTGGTTGATGAATACGGCGGCACTGCCGGCATCATCACCATCGAGGACATCGTCGAGGAGATCGTCGGCGAGATCGAGGACGAGTTCGACCCCGATAACAAGTACCTCACGCGTCTCTCCAAGCGCGAGTGGCTGGTCGATGGACGCTTCCCGTGCGATGACGCGATCGAGCTCGGCTGGCCCATCGAGGAGAGTGACGAGTACGAGACCATTGCCGGCTGGATCCTCGATCTGTGCGACTCCCTGCCCGATATCGGCGAGGTTTTCGAGTCCGATGGGTACAAGTTCAAGGTGCAGTCCATGCGCGGGCAGCGCATCTCGCTCATCCGTGTGATCGCACCTCTCGAGGAGCCCAAGCCCTCCGAGGAGGAGCGCGCCGCGGACGTTCGGTCCGGAGTCGAGCGCGCGATTCGCGAGCACGTGCAGGAGAACGCCACGCGTTCCCGTTCGGTGCGCGCGGGCGCGAACATCTCGCCGGATGATCTCACGCCCGAGTACCAGCCCGAGCAGGGCGAGTAGGGGCGACGCGTTTTCGGCGGGGCGCGAGCCGCAAGGCGAGTGAGCCATGCTGGCGCCCGGATGCTAAGTGAGCGCGTCTGCGGGGTGCACATGTCGCCCCGTAGCGATGTAGTCGATCAGCGCCGTTCGGGCGCCGATGAGAAAGGTAAGGCCATGGCCGATTTGTTCAACATTCTCAAGGTCACGGTGGGACCCAAGAAGCTGACCGCCCGCGTGCTTGTGAACCCCGGCATGCCCCTCATGACGTCCGAGGACGTTGAGGCGACCGCCCGCGTGTATTATCTCGCCCCCGCCATCGCCGAGCACATGTGCCTGGGCGATGCGGGTTCCAAGTTCCAGGACTGCATGGGTCATACGGAGCTTGCCCACCTGCTCGAGCACCTGACTGTCGAGATCATGAACGAGACGGGGCTCGCCGGCGGTATTTCCAGTGGTCGCACGCGTGGTGTGATGGGCGACGATCGCCTGTTTGACGTTGAGATCTCCTGCCCCGACGACGCGCTCGCCGTTGGTGCGCTCTCCTCCGCTTCCTTCATGATGAATTGGGCGTATCTGCACGCCGATCAGACGCCGCCGGACTTCCCGGGTACGGTTGCCGCGCTCGCAAGCCTGGTTGGCAGCCTGCGCGGGGAGGCCGCTGCAGGCGATGGGGCCGGTGCCGGCTCGGGTGCCGTGGCGAACGGCGCCGAGTGCGGGGCCGAGGATTTCGGCCCGATCGATACCGAGGGTGCTTCCGTTGTCGCGCATGATGACGTCGAGGGCGCCGTCTTCGGTGGCGCTGCCGCCGAGTAGCAAGGCATCGCATCGCGTTTCCGCGCGGCATCGCCGTCGTGCCGCCATGTCCCTTGAGGATATGAACGATTCTGCCGGCAGAAATAGGAGCTTATGAACGATTCGCTCATAAGCTCCATTTTTGTACAGCTCTCTACCTGGGAAAACGTCATGGACTCATGAGTGCGATTTTTGCAATCGTTCATATCCTCCAATCGTTCATAAGCTCTCGTTTGCGCACGGGTTTCAACCGCACGTGGTTCCTGATGGCTACGCGTCGCGTCGCGTTGCTTCGTTGAGAGCTCGTCAGCCTGCGGCTCCCAAGGAGCCAAGAAGGGCCTCCGGTTCGATCTTTTGAATGCGGCTCTGCAAACGAATGACCGTTTACCATAAAATAGCTACCGTTCACGGTTGCACGAAGGCCCCATCTCGGTGCTGCGGCTTGACGCGGCTCGCGGGGGATTCTTATACTCCAAACCGCAACAAGAAATGAGGAAGGTTACCTCGACGCGCTTCGTGGGCCTGACCAAACTCTTGCAGTGCCAAGCGCCGCCCAGTGGCGGTATTCTTGCGCAACCGCACAGTTTCGGTCCGGTCTTTTTTCATGCCGCGATGCGGCAACACGAGGAGTGATTACGAAATGGGTTTCCTTTCGAACTTGTTTGGCGGTAAGACATCTGAGGTCGAGCAGTCGGCGACTGAGGACGGTCGCACGGCCGAAGCCTCCCCTCAGACAGCCCCCGTTGCGACGGTTCTCTGCCCAGTATCCGGCACCGTGATGGACATCTCTGAGGTGAACGATCCCGTCTTTGCGGGCAAGGCCATGGGCGACGGTATCGCCATCGTGCCGAGCGAGGGTGTCCTCGTCGCGCCTATTTCCGGAACGGTGGAGGCCTTGTTCCCGACGGGTCACGCGCTCGCTATCAAGGACGAAGCCGGCATGGGGGTCATGCTTCATATCGGCATCGATACGGTCGACATGAAGGGCGATGGCTTTGTCGCTCGCATCGCTCAGGGCGATCGCGTCGAGGCGGGCCAGATTCTCGTTGAGTTTGATCGAGAGAAGATCGCGGCCGCCGGTTTCGAGGACACGACGATGATGGTCGTCACCGAGCTCGGTTCGGACCTCTCATTGGCCAAGTGCCCTGCTGGCGCCGTCTCGCGCGGCGACGTCGTCCTCTCCCTGATTCGCTAGCCGGTTGCTCGGACCGAGGTCACAGCCGTGTATATCAAGCGTGTCTACAACAACAATGTCGTGATGGTCGACGATGCGGGAACCGAACGCATCGCCGTAGGCAAAGGTATCGCCTTTGGTCGCAAGCGCGGAGATGTGGTTGATTCGGCGTCCTTCGAAAAGGTCTTCACCCTCGATGACCCCACGCAGTTTTCGCGCCTCGAGCGCCTCATCAAAGGCATTCCGAGCGAGTACCTGCTCATCGCCGAGGACATCGTTGCGATGCTTCGCCGCGAATCCGATTCCGTTATCGATGACAGCGTTCTCATCGCTCTAACCGACCATATCTCCATGGCCCTTGAGCGCGAGCAGGCGGGCATCATATGCGACAACCCTCTTCTCTTCGAGATCAAGCGCTTCTATGGGCGCGAATTTGGGCTCGCTCTCAAAGCACGGGAGATCATTCGCGGTCATCTCGGCATCGAGATCTCCGAGGCGGAGGTGGGCTTCATCGCCTTGCACATAGTGAATGCGACGATGAAGCAACGTGCCGACCATTTGATGCTTTCAATCAAGATGATCAACGGCATCCTCAATACCGTGTCCGAAACTTTTGGGCTCACGTATGACGAGGGTAGCGTCCAATACGAGCGCTTTTTGCGCCACCTTCAGTTCTTCTCCCAGCGTGTGCTCGACAAGAGCATCGCGCAGTCCGAGGACACCTTCCTATTCCACTTGGGTAAAGACCAGTACCCTGATGCGCTTGAGTGCACCGAGCGCATCGGCGCGCATATCGAGCAGGAGTATGGCTGCGTCGTGAGCGATGCCGAGAAGGGATATCTGGTGTACCACATCGCGAATCTCGTACACGCCCCGCATGCGGACGCGTCGGGGGAGTCGTCTGTCGCAGCGGGCGACCAACAGAAAGGAGCGTAAGGCAATGGCAAATAAGCTGAAGAGTTCGCTGGAGGTGTTTTCCAAGTCAATCGTCCAGCCGCTGATGTACCTGTCCGTGGCGGGCACCGTGCTGATCTTGGGAATCCTCCTCACCAATCAGACCATCACCTCGGTGGTTCCCTTCCTGCAGCTGCCGTTTTTTGCCACCATGGGCAAGATCATCTACAACAGCTTGATGTTCATCGTGAACAACCTCGCGGTGATTTTCTGCGCTGGTATCGCCGGCGCGATGGCCAAGAAGGACAAGGGCCATGCGACGCTCATCGGTCTCATGTCCTTCTTCCTGTTCCTGAATGCCAACAACATCACCCTCGAGGCGCTCGGCATGCTTGCTGAGCCCACGCAGCTCGGGCTGGTCGGCACCGGTCAGAGCGAGGTCCTGGGCATCCAGGTGCTCGATATGGGCGTCTTCGGCGGCATCATTCTGGGCTGTATCGCCGGCTGGGTTTTCAACAAGTTCGGCGGTAAGCAGTTCCCGATCGCCCTTTCCATGTTCTCGGGCGTCCGCTTCCCGTTCCTGATCATGATCTGCATCTCCCTGCTTCTCGGTGTGGCCGCTTGCTATGCTTGGCCTCCCGTGCAGGGCGGTATCGCCTCGCTCGCCGGTATGATCCAGGAGAGTGGCAACATCGGCCTGTTCTTGTACGGCATGCTTAACAAGCTGCTCGTCCCGCTCGGCCTGCACCATCTCATTTACACGCCCTTCCAGTTCTCCGATGTGGGCGGCACGCTCGCCCTGGGCGATACGGTTATCGCCGGCGCCTATCCGATTCGCGTCGCCGAGATGGCCATGGTCGGTCAGCCGTTCTCCGCGAGCACCTACTTCAATAGCTACACCTTCAACAACCTGTGGCCCTATCTGGGTATCGGCACGGCGTTCATCGTGACCTCCTACAAGCGCAATCGCGACAAGACCCGCGCCATTATCCTCCCGCTCATCATCACCGCGATCCTCACCTGCATCACCGAGCCGATGGACTTCCTGTTCGTGTTCGCCGCCCCCGTGCTGTTCGTGGTCCACGCCGTGCTGTCCGGCATCAGCCTCGTATTGCTCAAGGTTCTGAACATCCCTGCGGCGACCGCCGGCGGTATCATCAACATCGTCGTCTCCAATCTGGTGCTCGGCGTCGAGAAGACCAACTGGCCGCTCATGATCGTCCTCGGCGTCATCAACGCCGCCCTGTACTTCGTGGTCTTCACGGTGCTCATCAAGAAGCTGCACCTGCACACCCCTGGTCGCGAGGGCGAGGAGGACGACGTCGAGTCTTCCACTGTGTCGGAGGCCGCCGCTCCCGCTGACGAGGCAGCTGCGTCCGCTGACGAGGTTGCCGCCGCTCCCGCTGCCGGCGACCCCGTGCTCGATCTGATCGCAGGCCTGGGCGGTAAGGCGAACATCCAGTCCACCGAGAACTGCTTCACCCGCCTGCGCGTGAACGTCGCCGACGAGTCCCTCATCGATGAGGACCTCATCAATCACATGAAGAACAGCGGCATCGTTCGCAACGGCAACGACATCCAGATTATCTTCGGCATGGAGGTCGCAAAGGTCCGCGGCCAGGTTGAGGAGGCCCTCGAGAACATGTAGGCCCGCAAATGAGGGGCTCTTGGGATGGCGCGTCGAGCGCGATGCGTTCGACGGCGGTCCCGATCCCCTTCACGTCGGCCTCGTACCGGGGCCGGGCGCGCAAGCCCGTCCGGCCCCCCGTCAGCACGGTCCCGCGCCGCGTATCGCGCGGCGATTCCGCGCCGTTTCAGACATGGGCAAGCGCATTTTTCGTTTCACGCATGAGAAAGGATGCACCATGATCATCACCCTCGCCGGCGGCGGCTCCACCTTCACTCCCGGTATCGTCAAGTCCATCGCGCTGCGCAAAGAGGAGCTCGAGGTTGAGGAGATCCGCCTGTACGACATCAACGAGGAGCGCCAGCGCAAGGTTGGCGTGCTCGTCGACTGGATCTTGCACGAGGACCTCGGCCTGGACATCAAGTTGACGGTCACCACCGATAAAAAGACCGCCTTCTCCGACGCCGACTTCGTCTTCGCCCAGATGCGCGTGGGCGGCTACGCCATGCGCGAGCAGGACGAGAAGATTCCGCTGCGCCATGGCTGCGTCGGTCAGGAGACCTGCGGTTGCGGCGGCCTCGCTTACGGCATGCGCACCATCTTCCCCATGGTCGAGCTCATCGATGATGTGGAGAAGTACGCCAAGCCCACGTATTGGATCCTCAACTACTCCAACCCCGCTGCGATCGTGTCCGAGGCGTGCCGCGTGATGCGCCCGAACGCCCGAATCATCAACATCTGCGATATGCCCATCGCCATCATCGACCTCGTGTGCGCCGCGCTCGAGATCGACAAGAAGGACGTCGAGTACGATTACTTCGGCCTCAACCACTTCGGTTGGTTCACCAGCATCCGTCACAAGGGCGAGGAGGTGCTGCCGCAGCTGCGCGAGTACATCAAGGAGCATGAGATCCTGCTCCCCAGCAGCTATCTCAAGGGTATGAGCTCCCTCATGAAGTCCAACACCGACAACGAGGACGAGAGCAAGCAGAACCGCCACACGAAGGGCAGCTGGTATTACGTCTGGAAGGGCGTTTACGAGATCATGGAGCTCTTCCCGGAGTACCTGCCCAACACGTATCTCAATTACTACCTGCAGCAGAAGGAGTTCGTCGAGCATTCCAACCCCGAGCGCACGCGCGCTAACGAGGTGGAGGAGACGCGCGAGCACAACCTGTTCGCCGGCATTGACCGCTATGAGGCCACGGGCGAGATCGACGAGAGCACGTTCTACGCCGGCAGCCACGGCGACTGGATCGCCGATCTGGCCGTCGCGCTCAAGAACGACACGAAGGCGCGCTTCCTGGTGATTTGCCAGAACCGCGGCGCGATCCCGAACATGCCTTACGACGCGATGGTCGAACTTCCCGCGTATATCGGCAAGAACGGCCCCGAGGTCATCTCCCGCGACAACATCCCGCTGTTCCAGCAGGGCCTTATGATGCAGCAGCTCAATTCCGAGAAGCTCGTGGTCCAGGCGTGCATCGAGGGGTCGTACGAGAAGGCGCTCCAGGCGTTCACGCTCAACAAGACGGTCCCGTCGATGACGGTCGCCAAGGAGGTCCTCGACGAGATGATCGAGGCCAACAAGGACTTTTGGCCGGAGCTGAAGTAGGGGAATCCCCGACGGCTTGCCCGGGGCGGCGCCAGTGTTTGATGGCGTTGCGGCCGCGGCGCCTGGCGAAGTGGCCGCGGTACCTGGCGAAGTGGCGGGCTGCCCGCCGCGTTCTTTGAGGATGTGAACGATTTCGCCAGCAGAAAAAGGAGCTTATGAACGGTTCGTTCATAAGCTCCTTTTTTGTACAGCTCTCTACCTGGGAAAACGTTTCAAGTCCAATGAATGCAATCTTCGCAATCGTTCATAGCCTCCAATCGTTCACATCCTCCCAAGGGGAGGCATCTTACCTGTATCGACAAATCATAGACAGGTATGGAGGAAAATAGCGAAAGGGAAACGGCGGGATGATGCTTTGAGCCGGCGGGATGATGCTTTGGGCTGACGAGACGATGCTTTGAGCTGAGATTTCGGCGAAGATGGGGGACTGCACTATGCGCATGTTGGTTGTCGACGACGAGGTCGATATCGCGAATATGCTCGCGGAGTATTTCCGCATGGAGGGCTACGAGGTCGTGTGCGCGAATAGCGGGGCTGAGGCGCTCGCTGCCGCTTCGGCGGGCGTCGCCCCCGACATCATGCTGCTCGACGTGAACATGCCGGGCATGGACGGTTTCGAGGTGTGCCGCCGCGTGCGCGAGCACCTGAGTTGCCCGATCATCTTCCTCACCGCGCGCATCGAGGACGTCGACCAACTCGACGGCTTTGCCGCCGGCGCCGATGACTACGTGATGAAGCCGTTCTCGCTTGAGGTGCTCGGCCGGCGTGTTGCCGCGCATATGGCACGCGAGGGCCGTGTGCGTGAGCGCGAGAACGCTGTCCGATTCTTCCAAGAACTCACCGTCGATTACGGACGGCGCACGGTTGAGGTGCGATCCGGTGCCGGTGAGCCGGGGGACGGGGCTACGGAGCGCGCTGCCGGGCCGCTGGCAGCTGGGGGAGACGCGCCCTCTCGCGCATACGTCGACCTCACCAAGCTCGAATTCGACATCGTTGCGTTGCTCAGCAAGCGGCCGGGTCAGGTGTTCGACCGCGATGCCATCTACGAGCACGTGTGGGGTTGGGACGCCGCGGGCGATCCGTCGCAGGTGCGCGAGCATGTGCGCCGCATCCGAAACAAGCTCGCTGCCGCCGGTGTGGCCGAGGATCCCATCGAGACGGTGTGGGGCGTAGGCTACAAGTGGGTGGCCAAGTGAGGGGCGACGCGCAAAACGGCGCCACGCCCGACGCACAAAACGGAACCATGCCCGACGCGGAATACGACGCTCAGCCCGTTGCTGGCCCCGTTGTCGGCCGTGGCCCGCAATGCGACGCCGACAACACGAGCGGGTCCCGTTCTCGCGCGGCGGCTCGCCGGAAAAAGCGCCGTGTTCGCCATGACGTGCGCAAAGAGGGCCGTCGGTATCGTCGTTCCCTGCGTCGCGAGGCTCGCGCCCGCGAGCGCGAGGTCCTGAAACAGCTCCCCAAGCGCGAGCGCCTGCACGCGTGGTGGCGCACACGTCCACTCGGCGTGACGTTCACGGTGTATTTGGCCGTGTATCTTGCGGCTGCCACATTACTGGCGCTGGGCATGGTCGAGGTTCTCTCGACATGGAACAACGGGTACTACGAACTCGAGGTGAGCCTCGAAAACGGCCTGACCCAGCGCGGAACAATCGATTCGGGCCCGTATATCTACGACCCCAACGCGGGTGAGCTGCTCCCCGCCTCCGAGCTTGACTTGCCCGGTGATGGGCCGTATGCGGTTTTCATTGCGACCGGGGACTGGGGGACCGGAAGCGGGTATGTGCCGGACAGCGGTCGCACCATCGGCTCGCTGTACGCAACCGTCGATTTGGTTCGCAGCGGCCAGGTCCAGTTGTACGACTGGGGGCTCAACTACAACGAGGGGTACCCCCAAGAGGAAATCCTCGAGGCGAACAGCACGATCTCTGCAGACAATCTCGCTCGCTATGATGAGCTGAGCCGCAAGGGGCGTGCACAGAGCGTCGAGCTGTTCGAGTCCGTGACCGGCGCGGATCTGGAGGAGACGTTCGGCGAGGGGCTTGTCTCGAATACCGCATACTATGCCGCATCGCAGCCGCCTGCGAGCCTGGTGCCTTGGATCCTCACGCTCGCGACGGGGCTCGCGCCCGTCCTTGCCTATGGCGTTCTGGGCTGGCTGACGTTCCGCCATTTCTACCGCGTTCATATCGCCGGGCCGTTGGCCGAGCTCGCCGGTGCGGCCGACCGCATCGCCGAGCGGGACTTGGATTTTACCATCCGCGTCGTTCGCGGTCGCGAGCTGGGCCGCTTGTCGGAAACGCTCGAGCACATGCGCGCCTCGCTTCTCGAGGCCCAGCGCGAGCTATGGCGCACGGCCGAATCGCGCCGTCGTCTGAACGCGGCGTTCGCGCACGACCTGCGCACGCCCATCACCGTGCTCAAGGGAACGGTCGAGATGGCCCAGATGCGGCTGCGCCGCGGCGACACGCTGGATGGGGATGCGCTCGACGCGCTTTCCGCCCAGGTCGCACGTCTCGAGCGATATGCGACTTCGATGGGCGGTCTCAGCAAGTTGGAGGACCGTCCCGTCGAGCGCGAGACTTTTGCGCTTGACGACCTTCGTGAGGAGTTGGGTCGACATGTGTCCGAGGTGATGGCTGCGCGCGGCGGCGGCTTGGAGCTGAACTTGCCGACCGTGTCCGAGGCGGACAGGGCGCCCGCGCCCAAAACGTGCTGCGCGTCGGAATCCACCCTCAAAGCCGCGGCAGGCAGTCGTCCCGCCGCGCTTCTCGCCATCGATCTTCCCCTGGTGGAGGAGGTGCTCGACAACCTGCTGAGCAATGCTTGCGTGCACGCATCGTCGATCGTGACGTTCGACATGATGGTCGATGCGGGGGTGCTCACCCTGGTTGTAACCGACGATGGACCGGGGTTCACCCCCGAGGCGCTTCACCGCGGTTGCGCCCCGTTCTTCAGTGAGAACAAGTCCGCTGAGCACTTCGGATTGGGGCTCAATGTGTCGAGCGTCTTGTGCGGACTCCATGGGGGCAAGATCGCCCTGACGAACGCCGAGACGGGCGGCGCTCGGGTCATCGCGACGTTCGATGTCCGACCTGACCGGGAGAGCGTTTTCTAGAGAGGTGGGGCGGCCTCCGCATCAGGGGCCCCGCCAAGGCCGAGGATGGCCCCCGCAGCAGGGGCCCCGCCAAGGCCGAGGATGGCCCCCGCGGCGAGGCCCTTCCATAGATGGGGACGTTCGCATGGCGGGGCGGCTCATGCCGTCTGTAAAGAATTACTTAGGAATGCCTAAGGCTTACGTAATTGTCATCGCTGGTCGACAAAACGTAGACACCCTCTTGCGACACTTAACTCGCACGGAACGTAGGAGGTGCCGCGATGTTGAGAATGCAGACCGAGGGCGAGGCTCCCATGGAGGTGAACGCCCTGCTTCCGCAGCAGCCTGTGGCATGTGGCGGTGCAGCGCGCAAGCTGGACGTCAAGAAGCTGGCCGAGGCCTGGAAGCGCGATCGCGCCGGGGCTGCGGCGGATTCTGCCGAGGTGGCGTGTTCCACCGCACCCGCAGAGGTTCGTGAGTCTATTGACGAGGACCCGGAAATCGACGTTCGCCGCAAGGCCCTGCGTCGTCGCGTGCTCATCGGCTTGGTCGCGGCTGCCGCTATCACCGCGCTTCTGTGCTGGGAGTACCTCCCCGGCCTGCTTGCATGGCTTGCCGACGCGCGCGCCGTTCGCGCGTTCGTGTCCGACCATGCCTTTGTCAGTCGTCTTGCCATGCTCGGCATCAACATCGTGCAGGTGCTGCTGGCGTTTTTGCCCGGCGAGCCCGTGGAGCTCGCCAGCGGGTACGCGTTCGGCTTCTGGGAGGGCACGGCTTTGTGCCTGGTCGCCTCGGGTCTGGCGACGTCGATGATTTACTGGGCGACGCGCCGCTGGGGCTGGAAACTCGTCGGATTGTTTTTCGATCGATCGCTGTTCGACCGCTTCTCCTGGCTGAAGAGCGCCAAACGCCTCGAGCTCATCATGTTCATCGTGTTCCTGATTCCCGGCACGCCCAAGGATTTCCTGACGTATTTCGCCGGGTTGACGAACATGCGCTTTCTGCCGGTCGTCCTGATCGCCACGTTTGGGCGTATTCCATCCATCGTGACCTCGACAATCGCGGCGTCAGCGGTCGGCTCCGGCAATTGGCCGCTGGTCGCATGCACGCTGGTGGCGTCGGCGTTTCTCTTGGCGGTGGGCGGCCTGATGTACCGGCGCCTGCGCAGCCGCACGCGGTGAGAGGCGCCAAGGCTCGCATCCAAGTGCAAAACCTTCCCCAAAACGTACACTTATTTTTCGAAATCCTGGGCAAACGCTAAATAAGTGTACGTTTTGGGGAAGGTTTTGATGCTTTTGGCCGAGTGCGGCCCCTTACGCGCGGCGATTGATGAAGAAATCCGCCATGGAAACGAGCAGCTCGGCCGCCTCGGTGGTAATGACGCCGCGCTCGGCGAGCTCGCGGGCGCGCTTTTGGGCTTCAGCGGTCTTTTCGGCGGCGAGTTCGCGACACTTATCAATGCCGCCGCCCAGCTCGATGAGCTCGACGGCCCGCGCGAGCCGAGAGGTATCGGCCGTGCCGGATTCGAGCAGCTCGACAAGCTCCGAGCGCTCCGCGCCGCCAAGATGCTCGAGCGCCCACACTACTGCGAGGGTGCGCTTGCCCTCCGTGATGTCGCTGCGGAAGTCCTTGCCCTGTGCGTCGGCATCGCCCACCAGGTTCAGCAGGTCGTCTTGCAGTTGGAAGGCGAGTCCCGCGGGCAGGCCGACCTCGATGAGGCCGCGCACCGCGTCGGGCTCGGCGCCGGCGGCGAGCGCTCCTGCGTACAGGGGGCTGGCCACGGTGTACCAGGCTGTTTTGCCGTCGATCATGTAGAGGTAATCATCGCTCGTGACGTCCCAGCGGCCGTCGCGCGCCCATCCGAGGTCGAGCGCTTGGCCCTCGAGCGTATGACGTTCCATGCGCACAAGCTCCTCGAGAACGCGCAGCCGGCGCTCCGCGGGGAGCGACCCATCGGCGAGCACGATCTCGAACACGCGGGTGAGGGCGAGGTCGCCGGCATTGATGGCGAGACCGAGCCCCTCGGTGCGATACAGGCAGGGCTCGCCACGGCGCAGTTCGCTCGCATCGGCGATGTCGTCGTGGATGAGGGCGGCGCTTTGGAACAGCTCGATGGCGACGCCGCACGAGAGCGCTTGATCGGCGCGGCCACCTACGGCCTCGGCTCCGAGCAGTGCCAGCACGGGGCGTACGCGCTTTCCGCCACCCGCGGTGAAGTGCGCAAGCGGGGCGTACAGGTAGCGGTCGAGGTCCTCCGTGGGCGCGCCCTCATGGCTCATCGCCACGGCGTCGGCCTCATGCAGGGCGCGCTCGATCAGCGGGAGCCTGTCTTTCAGATACGCGACGAAGCTCTCGCCCGCGTGTCCGGTCATATCGCTCATGTGCAGCCCTTTCCATGGGAGTTCTCTCTCGGACAATGCTAGCAAAACGGGGCGGTCGAGACCGCCCCGCACGGGATTCCTATGGTTGCGTGTGACGTCACATCCGCTCGATCGACGCCGAGGCGGGATGGGTCGTCGCGCCTTGAATGGCCGCTATCCCTCGTAGCCGTTGGGGTTGTGGGACTGCCAGTTCCAGGCATCGCGGCACATGTCGTCGATGCCGTACTGGGCCTCCCAACCCATGAGGTCGCGGGCCTTGGAGCAATCGGCGTAGTTCTCGGCCACGTCGCCGGGGCGGCGCGGGTCGATGACGTAGGGGACCTCGTGCCCGCAAGCCTCGCCAAAGGCGCGGATGATCTCGAGCACGGAGGTGCCGCGGCCGGTGCCCAGGTTGAACACCTCGACGCCCTCGCGGCCGTTCATCCAGGCAAGTGCAGCGGCGTGACCGGAGGCCAGGTCGCAGACGTGGATGTAGTCGCGCACGCCGGTGCCGTCGGGGGTGGGGTAGTCGTCGCCAAAGACGTGGACGGCCTCGCGCTTGCCGATGGCGGTCTGCGCGACGTAGGGCAGCAGGTTGTTCGGGATGCCCTTGGGGTCCTCGCCCATAAGACCGCTGGCGTGGGCGCCGATGGGGTTGAAGTAGCGCAGCAGCACGACGTTCCACTCGGGGTCTGCGGTGTGGAGGTCGGTGAGCATCTGCTCGATCATCCACTTGGTCCAGCCGTAGGGGTTGGTGGCCGGCTTCTTGGGGCTCTCCTCGGTCAGCGGCAGGCTGTCCGGGTCACCGTAGACGGTGGCGGAGCTGGAGAAGATGATCGACTTGCAGTCGTGCTCACGCATGACGTCGACGAGCGTGAGCGTGTTGCCGATGTTGTTGCTGTAGTACTCGATGGGCTTGGCCACGGACTCGCCCACGGCCTTGTAGCCGGCGAAGTGGATCACGCGGTCGATGCGGTGCGCGTCGAAGATACGGGTGAGGGCCTCGCGGTCGTTGACGTCGGCGACATAGAGGGTGAGGTTCGCGGCCGCCTCGGGGCCGACGATGGTCTTGATGCGATCTTCCACCTTGGCGGAGGCGTTGGATAGATCATCGACGATGACGACCTGGTACCCGCGTTCAAGCAGCTCGACGACGGTGTGAGAGCCGATGAAGCCGGCGCCGCCGGTGACGAGGACGCAGGTGTCCTGCGCAGCGAGGGTCTGAGTCATGCGATTGCTCCTTTCATGGGGATGTTCGAAAAGTATACCGCAGCGGTTTGAGGGGTGATTTAACCGAGGACCCAGCCACCGATCCAGCCCCAGCGCGGGGTGACCGTGACGCCGTAGTAGGCGATCCATTCGTCCACGCCGATGGAACGGATGAAGCCGACATTGTCCATGACCGTGCCGTTGCCCACGTAGATTCCCACATGGCCGTAGATGCGGCCGGCGGAGGTGTGGGGATGTGTGGGCGAGGCGATGATCATGCCGGGCTTCAGGGCGCCGCGGTCGGAGCTCGTGCAGTAGCGGTTATACATGTCGTTCGCGTTGCCGCCCACATAGCCAAAGCCGGCGGAAGCGAAAACACGGGAGACCCACATGGCGCACAGGCCGTTGCCGGGGCTCGGGACGGCGCGGCATGCGGAGAGGACGCGTTCCAGGGACTTGACCGGTCCCGAGACGTGACCCGTGCTGGGAACGTAGGAGCCGCCGGTACCCTGCTGGAACTTGTCCTGCTCGGCCTTCTGGCGCTCCTCTTCCGCAACGGCGGCGAGGTATTCGGCATCGCGCTTGGCGATGAGGTCCCTCACGTCGGACGAGAGGCCGTCCACGAGCTGCTGGACCTCTGCCTGCTTGGCCTGCATCACAGAGAGCTGCTGGGCCTGCTGCTCCTTGAGCGCCTCGAGGTCGGCCTTTTGAGATTCGAGCGTCGACTTGTGCTGCTCGAGCTCGGCGCGGATCGTCTGGATCTCGCCGATGACCTGCTTGTCGGCGTCGTTGACCTTCTCGATGTAGTGGCTGTTGGAGAGGAGGTCGTCGAAGGAGTCGGCGGCCATGAGCAGCGTCAGCATGCTGGTGCCGCCGTCTTTGTAACTGTTGGACACACGGCGGGACAGGACGTCCTGCTTGCCCTCGAGCTCGGCCTGCTTTTCGTCGATCTGCGCCTGCGTCTCGTCGAGCTGGGCTTGGACCTCCTCGATTTGGGAGACGGTGCGGTCCTGCTCATGGCTGAGGGCCTCGAAGTCGGCGGCGAGCTTATCGAGCTCGGCCTCGACGGCGGCGAGTTTTTCCTCGGCGGTGGCGAGGGCGTCGATGGTTGCCTGCGTTGCGCGGGCGGCGTGTGCGCGGGCGGGAAGCCCGAAAAGTACAGCCGAGCTTGCGGCCGCGAGTGCAGATGCGACCAGTGCTCGGCGGGAAAGCGAAGGGGAGACGTGAGCCGTGGCACCATGGGTGCGCTGCGTGCTCTTGGCGGTGTGTGACATAGATAGCTCCATTTTGCGTGTGTTGTGGTGTCACATATGCGGATTAAGGATACCGCACAGGCGGCGTCTCAAGATGGACGTTGCGCGTCTATTTGATGAAGACCCGTTCGGGTGTTGCCCAGAGCGACCGTGCGACGGGGCTATGCGAGGCGCAGCGCCACGAGGGCGGCCAGATACAGGGCGAGTACAAGGCAGGCGGCGCCGTCGCGTCGCGGATCGAGCTTCATCACGTGGTAGTGCGTGCGGGCACCTCCGGTGTAGCAGCGGGCGTCCATCGCGCGGCCGAGGTTGTCGGCATGGCGCAGGGCGCTGGCGAACAGCGGGACGATGAGCGGTACGCAGGCGCGCGCGTAGGCCAGGGCGCCCTTGTTCTCAAGATCGGCCCCGCGAGCGGTCTGGGCGGCGACGATGTTCTCCGCCTCTTGGGAGAGCGTGGGCACGAAGCGCAGCGCGATGGAGAGCACGAGCGTGCCCTGACGCACAGGGACGCCCACGCGCTCGAGCGGGGCGAGCAGCTTCTCGGCGGCGTCGGCGAGGGCGACCGGGGTGGTTGTGAGCGTGAGCAGCGATCCGCCCAAAAGCAGCAGGAAGAAGCGCACGGTGTAGAGAACCGCGGCCGACACGCCGTCCGCGTGGATGACGACGGGTCCCAGCTGGAGCGCGATGGGCCCAGTTTGTACCAGGAACAAGTTGATCACCGAGGTGATGACGAGGAACAGCGCGATGGGCCTGATTTGGGCGAGCAGACGGCGGAGCGGCACACGTGCCAGGGCGATGGCGGTGAACACCGCGGCGCCCGCCAGGAGCAGCGTTTCCACGGAATCGACGAAGAAGCAGCTCACCATAAAGGCGAGGGTGCCCATGAGCTTGACGCGCGGGTCCAGGCGGTGAATGGGGGAATCGGCCGAGTAATACTGGCCGATGCTAGCGCGAATCGCCACGGGGGCTCACCTCCTCGGGCTCGAACAGGGTGGGGAGGACCTCCGCGGGAGAGCCCGACAGGAGGGCGCGCCCTCGTTCGAGGACGATCACGTGGTCGGCGAGTTCGGCGACGTCTTCCATGCTGTGGGTGACCATGATGAGCGTGCTCCCCGCGCGTTTGAGGGCGCGCAGCAGCTCCCGCACGTGTCGGCGTCCATCGGGGTCGAGGCCGGCCATGGGCTCGTCGAGCACGAGGACATCCTGGCGCATGGCCAGCACGCCTGCGAGTGCGACGCTGCGCTGCTGGCCGCCGGACAGCGAGAACGGCGGGCGCGCGAGCAGCTCGTCGGTCGGGGTGAGGTTGACCGAGACGAGCGCCTCGCACACGCGCAAGCGCACCTCGTCTTCGGGCATGTGCATGTTGCGCGGGCCAAAGGCGACGTCGTCGAAAACGGTCTCGGCGAACAGCTGGCGCTCGGGCAGCTGGGAGACGTACCCGACATGCCGGCGGATGTCTGAGCGGTGGTCCAGGTCCGCGGTGTCCACGCCGCAGATGCGGACAGTTCCGGCAAGCGGGAGCTTGAGCGCGCATGCGAGCTCGGCGGTGGTCGATTTACCCGAACCCGTCTGGCCGACGAGCGCGGTGAGCGTTCCGGGGAATGCCTGGAAGGAGAGATCTTCGAGGGCGAGTGGTGTAGCGACGCTTCCCTCAGCGCGATTGCGCCCGCCGAAGAGCCCCCGGCGCCTGCGCGGGTTGCGTGCGGCAGCGTAGGAGAACGATACGCGGTCGAACGTGACGTTGGGGTCCCCGGATGTCGGTGCGACCGCGCGACCGGCGGCGACTCTCAAGATCTCCGCGGGTTTGCGAGGTACTTCGAGGTGCAGGGCCTGCACGCGCTCGTCGCATGCGAACGCCTCCGCGGCGGGCCCGTCGAACGCGATGCGCCCCTGTTCGAGGACGAGCACGCGGTCGGCATCCAAGGCGTCGTCCATGAAATGCGTCACGTGCACGATGGTGATGCCGCGCTTGCGAAGTGCATTCACGATGGTGCGGATGCTGGAACGGCCCTGGGTGTCGAGCATGGCGCAGGGCTCGTCGAGCAGCAGGATCTTTGGTTCCATGGCGAGCGCGCCGGCGATGGCGACGCGCTGGGTCTGGCCGCCGGACAGGTCGGCGGGGTCGCTTAGGGAGTGTTCGGACATGCAGACGGCCTTGAGCGAGGCGTCGACCCGGCTCGCGATTTCGGGCTGGGGGACGCAGAGGTTCTCGGGGCCGAACGCGACGTCGTCGGCGACGATGCTCGTGACCATCTGGTCTTCGGGATGCTGGAACACGCTCGTGCATCGGCTCCTGATTGCGAGCGCTGCGCCCTCCTCGGAGGTGTTCACGCCGAACACGCGGACCTCGCCCGCGCTCGGAAGTGCCAGCGCGTTCATGAGCTGCAGCAAGGTCGATTTACCCGAGCCGTTGCCGCCCAGAATGCACACGTATTGCCCTGCGGGGATTTGAAGGTCGATGCCGGCGAGCGCCTCATTGGGGGCGCCGGGGTACGAAACATGGACGCCGTGCAGCTTGATGTGCGGTTCCGCGGGCCGTGGGCGGCTTGTGGGGCGCGCGGACAGGGTTGTGGAGTCCGCGGACAGGGGCGCCTGCTCGGCTGCTGCGGCTGCTTCGGTCACCTCGGTCATCGCTATGCGCTCTTGCGGGCCTTGAGGACGTTCATGCACGGGGCGAGCAGCACCTGACCGGCCGTGACGTTGATGACCATCTTCAGCGTGTTGAAGGGGAGCAGCACGGGGATGATCATGGCGGCGACATCCTCGACGGCGATAGCGGTGTACAGCGGCGTCACCACGAGGTTCATGGCGCACGAGACGGCGATGGAGAGCGCCGCACCCACGACCATACCGGCGACGGACGCCTTGCGGGAGCGCTCGCCCTTGAGGTAAATGATGGCTGCGGGAATGATGAACGCGCAGGTGGAGAGCATGCCCATCGGAGCGCCGAACGGGTCGAGGAAGACGCGGGGCAGCCAGGAGATGATGGCGACGGCCGCACCGAGCTTGGGCCCGAAGGCGAGCGCGGCGATGAGGCAGACGATGCCCGACGGGTCGTACATGAGCCACGGGGCGATGGGGAAGATGGGGATCTGCACCAAGCTCAGGATGAGCGAGGCGGCGGTGAAGAGTGCGGCGAGCGCGATCTTGTGGGTATCGATAGCGTTGTTCATGGAAAGACCTTCCGTTTCTTCCATCCGGACTATACCGTCGGCCCCGGAATCGCACCGGGTCGGCCGCGCGCGGCGGCTCGCGGGCTCATGCGCCTGGCAAGGGGTTTTGCCGCGCATTTACCGCCGGTGGGGAATTGCACCCCGCCCTGAAACAAAACGACTATAACGCGCCTTTTTGCGTGGCGCAACGGCTGCTCGGGTATAGTGGGGCCAGACTTGTTTTCTACACGGGGGAGGTATCCCGATGCACGAGCATGAGTACGTGAGCGAAGAGATGCTGTGCGTTCTGGCGCAGGTTGCGGGCGAGGACAACGTCCTTATGACCGAGCCCATGCGCGAGCACACCACGTTCAAGATCGGCGGACCGGCCGACGTGCTGGTCACGCCGCGCACGGCGGATGCCCTCGTGCGCGTGCTGGACACTTGCTACGCGGGCGGCGTGCCCGTGACGATCGTGGGCAACGGCTCCGATCTGCTGGTGGGCGACCGCGGCATCCGCGGCGTCGTCGTATTGCTGCGCGACAACTTTGCGGGCATCGAAGTGGATGCATCGCATTGGCGCGTGACGGCCGAGGCGGGAGCTTTGCTGCGCGACGTGGCGCTCGCCGTTGCTGACGAGGGCCTCTCCGGCATGGAGCCGCTGTGGGGCATCCCCGCCACCGTGGGCGGTGCCTGCTTCATGAACGCCGGCGCCTACGATGGCACGACGGGCGAGGTGCTCGAGTCCGTGCGCGTGTACGTGCCGAGCAAGCACGGCAACCGCGGATCCGTGGTCACGCTCGAGGCGCGCGACCTCAACCTCGGCTATCGCAAGAGCCGCGTGCATGACGACGGCCTCATCGTAATCTCCGCCACGTTCAAGCTCTCGCCCGCATCCGAGGGCATGATCCGCGCCGCCATGGACGACTACCAGCGCCGTCGCGAGGAAAAGCAGCCGCTCGAGATGGCGAGCGCGGGCTCCACGTTCAAGCGCCCCGAGGGGTATTTCGCCGGCAAGCTCATCATGGACGCGGGCCTGCGCGGCGCGCGTGTGGGCGATGCACAGGTGAGTGAGAAGCATTGCGGGTTCGTGGTCAACACGGGCCGCGCGAGCGCGAAGGACGTGCTCGGTCTCATCGAGCATGTGCAGTCCGAGGTGAAGTCCCGGTTCGGCGTCGACCTCGAGCCCGAGGTCCGCATGATCGGCGAGTTCTAACGTCCCATTTGAGACGAGAAGTCGGTGAGCTCCTGCCAGCGGGTGGACTCGACGGTCCGGCCGTCTTGCAGGATGAAGTACGCCGCCGTGTCCTCGAGTGCGTCGGCGATTTCGGCGCCGTGGCGGCTGCCGGCCACGAACAGCGTGGTCGAGAGCACGTCGGCGGCAGTCGAGGACGGGCTGAGCACGGTGACGCTCGCCACGTCGGTCTGGACGGGCTCGCCGGTGCGCGGGTCGAGGATGTGCCAGTACGTGATGCCGTCTTGTTCGAACACGCGCTCGTACAGGCCGCTCGTCACCAGCGACCCTCCCTGGACACGTGCGGTGCCCACCACGGTGTCGCCGCCCGGGTCGTTGGGATCGCGGACGCCGGTTTCCCAAGGTTCGCCGTTCGGCTTCTCCCCGAACAGCGCGATATTGCCGCCGAGTGAGAGCACGGCGCCGGTGGCGTTCGTCTCGTCGCGTAGCAGATCGCAGAGGCGGTCGGCCACATACCCCTTGGCGATGCCGCCCAAGTCGAGCTTGGCCTGCGGGTCGGCGAGGCGCACGGTGAGCGCCTCCTCGTCTATCTCGATGCAGCGCCAATCCACGTGGGGCAGGGCGCCGGCGATCGCCTCGGGTGCCGGGCGCACGCCTTCAGTGAAATCCCAGAGCGTGGAAACTGCGCCGATCGTGACGTCGAACAGGCCGTCCGCCTGCTCGCAATACGTTTTGGCGGCGAGCAGGAGGTCGATGGTGTCGGCGTGCACGCGAACGGGCTCGCCTGCCGCCGCGTTGATGCGGGCGATATCGGACTTCTCGTCGTAGAGGTCGAACAGCGCATCGAAGTGGGCGCATGCGTCGGCCAGACGTGCCGGCGCGGCGTCGTCGCCGTAGACGCCGAACGTGCAGTAGGTGTCGAAGGCGAAGGTCGATCCGGTGACCGGCTTTGCGGCGGAGGCGTCGGTTTTGGGCTGCGTGCATCCGGAGAGCATCAGTGTGAGGACCGAGCAGGTGCCGCCGCACATGAGATCGCGCCGGGAGATCGGCGTGCCCTTTGCCCTATCCATGGAATGCCTCCTGGGGCAGTGCGCGCAGGACGAGCCGGGCGGCAACGCCCACGGCGGCCCCGCACAGGACGCCGGACACGGCGAGCACGGGCATGTTCACGAGTGCGACGCGGCCGGAGAGCAGTGCGGCGACGGCGGCGAGCTGCCCCGCGTTATGGGCGAGTCCGCCGAGTACCGATGTGGCGACGGTGGAAAAGGCCCCGCTGCGCACGGCGAGTGCCATGACGGCCCACGACAGCAGCCCGCCCGCCAGGGAAAAGACGAGCATCTGCAGGTTGGCGAACAGCAGCGTCGAAGCGATGACCTTGATGAACATGAGGAAGAGGCCTGCCTTCGCGCCCAGGCGCTTGAGCGCCATGAGGATCACGATGTTGCCCAGGCCCAGCTTAACGCCGGGTACGGTGACGGGCAGGGGGATGAGCAGTTCGAGGTAGCCGCATACGAGCGCGGCGGCGGTGAGCACGCCGTAGAGCGCGGCGCGACGTCCGGGCGAGGCCGGTGCTGCGGGCGCCGTGCGTCGCCCGTTATCGGATGTGTCAGCTGAGTTTCTCATGCTTGTCATTATACGGGTTGGGTACGCTGTTAGGAGTTTGGCATCCAACACGAGAGGAGAGCCCTCATGGCCGTCCTGTTTATCGAATATCCCAAGTGCACTACCTGCAAAAAGGCCAAGAAATGGCTGGATGAGCATGGCGTCGAGTACGTCGACCGCCATATCGTCGAGGATAATCCCACGGCGGCGGAGCTGGCGGGGTGGCACGAGCGCTCCGGTCTTCCGCTGCGCCGCTTCTTCAACACGAGCGGTATGAAGTACCGCGAGCTCGGCATCAAGGCCAAACTCGACGCCGGCATGACGGACGAGGAGGCCTATGAGCTGCTCGCCACCGACGGTATGCTGGTCAAGCGCCCCTTGATCGTTGCGGACAACGTCGTTTTGACAGGGTTCAAGGAGGACGCCTGGGCGGAGGCGCTCCTGTAGCCGCACACCGCGCGAGCATGTCCCGGTGCAGCGCGCGTGTGGCTTCTGCGGCGGTTGACATATGTTTCACGTCGGGCATCTCGCCCGGATACCTTTGAGTCCGGCCGCGGCACCGCGCTGCGGCCGATCACGTGGATGGAAGTGCCATCCGGGGAATCGAAAGAGAGGCCGATGGAGGTTCATGAACTAGAAGCTCTCGCCCGCGACGTCGCGGGCGGACGTGTGGCTCCTGACGAATTGGTGAGGCGCGTCCAAGCCGGTGCGACGACCGATCTCGGCTACGCGTGCGTAGACATGCAGCGCGGCCTTCGCACGGGCGTGTCCGAGGTCATCTACGGTGCGGGTAAGACTGCCGGTCAAATCGCGGGCATCGTCGGTGCCATGCGCGAGGGCGGCCAGGAGCGCGTCCTCATCACGCGGCTCGACGAGGCGAAGGCTCGGGACCTCGCCGACCTGGGTTGCCCGTTCGAGTATGTTGAGGCCGCCCGCTGTGGCGTGGTGGGCGGACTGCCCGAGCCGGATGGAAATGGCGAGGTCTTGGTGCTCACCGCCGGCACGAGCGACCTGCCCGTCGCCGAGGAGGCTGCGCTCACCGCGCGTTTCCTGGGCAATCGCGTGAATGTGGTTCACGATGTCGGCGTCGCGGGCATCCATCGGCTGTTGTCCCATGCCGAGGAGATCTCCCGCGCGCAGGTGATCATCGCTGTCGCTGGCATGGAGGGGGCGCTGCCGAGCGTGGTTGGCGGTCTGGCGCGGTGCCCGGTGATCGCGGTGCCCACGAGTGTGGGCTACGGTGCGAACTTCGAGGGTGTGACCGCGCTGCTCGCCATGTTGAACAGCTGCGCGAGCGGCGTATCCGTCGTGAACATCGACAACGGGTTTGGAGCTGGGTTCCAAGCTTCGCTCATCAATCATCTGCCTGGTAGGGAGGCATAAGCTACATGGTGAATGAGAAGGGGATGTCCTCATCGGCGGATGGCACCGCTGGCAACGCCGCTGGCCGCGGCCGCACGTTGTGGCTCGACTGCCAGGCCGGTGTCGCGGGCGATATGCTCGTGGCCGCCTTGATCGATGCGGCCGAGGACTCGGAGGCGGCCGAGCGAGCCGTGCGCGCTACGCTGGCGGCTCTGCCGGTCGAGGGATTCTCCCTCGAGGTGGGCCGCGTGTCCAAGGCGGGCATTTCGTGCCTGGACTTCAATGTGGTGCTGGACGAGGCGCATGAGAACCACGACCACGACATGGCGTACCTGCATGGGCACGAGCATGCGTGCGAGGGTGATCACGGTCACATCCACGGCCGGGAGAGCGGGTGTGGCCACGACCATTGCGACGATCATCACCATGAGGGCCATCACCACCATGCCGGCCACACCCACGACCATGCCCACCATCATGATCATGCGGGAGGCGGCGCCCACGACCATGCCCATCGCAACCTCGCCGATATCCTCGCCATCATCGAGGCCGCTCCGCTCGCCCCTGGGGCCGCGGCATTCGCCCGCCGCGCCTTTGGCATCCTCGCCGAGGCCGAGGCCGAGGCCCACGGCCTGCCGGTCGAGCAGGTGCACTTCCACGAGGTGGGGGCGGTCGATTCGATCGCGGATATCGTGGCGGCGGCGGTTCTCGTCGATCTGATCGGCATCGAGCGCGCAATCGTGCCCGTGCTCGTCGAGGGGCGCGGAACCGTGCGCTGCCAGCACGGCGTCATGCCTGTGCCGGTTCCGGCGACGGTGGGCGTGTGCCGTGCACACGGTCTGCCGCTGGCTCCCTGCGAGGTCGAGGGTGAGTTGGTAACGCCCACAGGCGCCGCCCTGGTGGCGGCGCTCAACCCCGAGTTCGTGCTTCCGGAGCGTTACGTCGTGGCGAGCGTGGGCCTCGGTGCCGGCAAGCGTGCCTACGAGCGGCCGTCCATCCTTCGGGCGATGCTGATCGAGCCGCTGAGTGGGCCGACGCCCACTTTCCATCGCGGGCGCCGCGGTGCCGCGGGCGAAGATGCCCCTGCTGAGCCCCTACCCTCGTCTCGGCCCGCGCCTCTCTCGAGCGAGACGCAGCCTCCGACCACGGTATGCAAGCTCGAGTGCGACCTGGATGACATGACGCCCGAGCAGATGGCTTACGTCGCCGAGCGACTGTCCGAGGCCGGTGCGCGCGAGGTCCATTGGGTGCCGATCGTTGCCAAGAAGGGCCGCCCCGCCTACGAGCTGCAAGTTCTGTGTGAGGCGCAGGAGGCTGCGGCCATCGAGGCCGTGGTGTTTCGCGAGACGAGCACGCTTGGCATCCGCCGTTGCATCATGGACCGCACGGTGCTGCCGCGTCGCCTCGAGGTGCGCCGCACCGCGTTCGGCCCCATCTCCGTAAAGATCGCCACGCTGCCCGATGGGACCGAGCGCGCGACTCCCGAGTACGAGGATTGCGCCGCGGCGGCTCGGGCGGCTGGCGTGCCTTTGACCGCCGTGATGGATGCGGTGCGCGCGTCCCTTTGACCTGACGGGGGATGCAGTGCGTGCGTCCCCTTGATCGGCCGGGTTCTTCCGACACACCTCGATTCAGCGCGGCGCACGTCGCGCGGGAAGGGTTCACCATGAAATTCGTCATCGCCTCCGACATCCACGGGTCGGCGTACTGGACCGAGCGCCTGGTGGAGGTCGTCGATCGCGAGCGGCCCGACCGCGTGCTGCTCTTGGGGGACCTGCTCTATCACGGCCCGCGTAACGACCTCCCGCGCGATTACGCTCCCAAGCGCGTGATCGAGCTACTGAACGGTCTGGCAGCGACTGGGCGCCTCATCGCCGTGCGCGGCAATTGCGAGGCCGAGGTCGATCAGATGGTGCTCGCCTTCCCTTGCATGTCCGACAGTGCCGTGGTTTTGGACGACGACGGCCGCGAGCTGTTCTGCACCCATGGGCATGTCTTTGGCGCGGGCAAACATAACAGCACGGATCGCGTGCCGCAGCTCCCGGAGGGTTCGGCGTTGCTGTTCGGCCACACGCATATCAAGGTGAACGAGGAGAGCGTGGACCATCCCGGCCTGTGGCTGTTCAACCCCGGCAGCGTATCGATTCCCAAGGACGGGTCGAACAGTTGCGGCATCTACGAGAGCGGGCTGCCCCTCTGCGAGGCCTTCCGTCACATCACCCTGGACTAATCGCAATTGGGGACAGGTACAAATTGTGACTTTGCAAGAAGTCACAATTTGTACCTGTCCCCAATTGAGACGTCAGAGCAAAAGGAGCACGAGACATGGGTTCATGGACCGAGACCGGGTCGTCGAGTCTGGCGAGCATCACACGCGACACCTCGACGCTTTCCGACGCGCGCGAGGAGATGCAATCCCTCGTTGAGACGATCTGGCGCCTGCGCCAGCCCGACGGTTGCCCTTGGGATCGCAAGCAGACCCACGAGAGTATCGGCAAGAACATGATCGAGGAGGCCTACGAGGCCCTGGACTGCATCGAAGCCGGCGATGAGGCGCACTTGCGCGAGGAGCTCGGAGATGTGCTTATGCAGGTGGTGTTGCACGCTCAGATTGCGGCGGACGCCGGTGCCTTCACAATGGCCGACGTCGCGCGCGACATCAACGACAAGCTCATCCGTCGCCACCCGCATGTGTTTGGAGAGTGCAGCGCCGATTCCGCCGACGAGGTGCTCGCCATTTGGGACAGCGTCAAGCTTGCCGAGAAGGGTGCCAAGGACGCCGATGCGGCGGAGGCCGGCGAGCGTCCAGAGGGCCTGCTCGAGGGCGTTCCGCGGTCGTTGCCGGCGCTCATGGAGGCTCAGAAGGTCTCGCGCAAGGCGGCTTCTGCGGGCTTTGAATGGGAGACCGTCGCAGACGTATGGGACAAGGTGGCCGAGGAGCGTGCGGAGTTTGAGGCGGAGGCGCCCGGCACCGCCGAGCGCGAGCTCGAGTTTGGCGACCTGCTCTTCGCACTGGTGAACGTGGCCCGCAAGGAGGGCATCGACGCCGAGAGCGCATTGCGCGCGAGCACGGCGAAGTTCCGCGAGCGTTGGGCCGCGATGGAAAACGCCGCCTATGAGGGTGGGGTTTCCCTGGAGTCTCTTACGACCGAGCAGCTCAATTCGCTGTGGGACGAGGTCAAGCGCGGATAGCGCGGGCCTCGCGTTGCCACATGCAGGCGAAGCGCAGGCCGGCGAGCGTCAGAGCGCACCCGAGGCCGGTGTAGAACACCGCGATGAACCCCTCGGGGGCGAGGCCGAACGCGCGGATCGAAATGCCGCCCATCATCATGACCGCCATGATGACAAAGGCCGGTACATCGAAGAACTTGAGGAAGAAATGACGCTCCTCCTCATAGCCGGTGATGCGTGCGGTGTGCTTCACCACGAGCTTGCCGAAAATGAAGGTCCAGAACACGATGCCCACAACCGCGCTCAGCACGATGTTGAGCAAGGTGAGGTGCCCGGCAGCGTAGGCCTCCAGGCCGATGCGGGCGATGTTCACGCCGGCCGCGAGCCAGACGATGCTGGCGATGAGCAGCAGCGTGTTCTTGTGAACGCTCGGGATTTTCATGATGCGCCTCCTGACGAATGGATGGGACGGGGTGTCCGGAACGCGTGCGCCTTAGGAACGCTTGGCCGGACGGAATACGAGCGCGGCGGCGATGGCCGCGACCACGAGGCTCGCGATCACAGCGGGGACCGTGCCGAGTTTGATCATGGGGATGCCGACGAGCATGCCAATGACATAGGGGACGAGCCAGGCGACCCATACGGCGGCGCTCAGGCGATGGAAGGTGCGCTCGCGCTTGAGGGCGGCCGCGCCACCGCGTTTGCCCTGGAAGTAGACGAGCGTCGCCCAGCCGGCATGGAAGAGCATGAGCAAGATTGCGGCGAGCCCGGTGATGCCGTGGATCGCGGGGGCTGCTTCGGCGCTGGTGCGGGCCATGATGGACATCAGGGTGGTGCCGGTGGTGTCACAGGCCAGACCGAGCCAGAACAAGACGACGTGGGATCCGTGCAGGCTTCCGTCGGCCCGTTCTTTGAAGACGCCGATGGTGTAGAGGACGAGTGCGCTTGTGATGGCGAGGCTGGCGAATATGAGCATGGGGGACATACATCTTTCCTTTCCACGAGTAAAACGTGCGTTGTTCGCATATAATATGAACAACGTTCATCTGAACAATGTTCATGTTAGGGTTCGAGGACGGGCCGGGCAAGAAACAACGGTCGATTTCCGGATTCACCCTGAACGTTTCACGAGCTTGTTCAGCTGGCGGAATTGCCTGCCATAAGGGGTGCGGTCGGGCGATGCCTGGAAAACGTGAGGAAAGGAACCCGCCATGGGGAGTAGGAAAGCCATCACCAAAGAGCAGATCATCGACGTCGCGTACGAGAAAGCCCAACGGGAGGGCCTTTCCTCCTTGAGCGTCCGCGCGGTCGCCGAAGCGTGTGGTGTGGCAACCGGAACCATGTACAACCACATCCCCGACATCGCCGAATTGCGCACCGAGGTGCTGAGGCGTTTTTGGCGAGAGGCGCTGAGCGGGGCGGACCCGGACCAGTGCGCCCGCGAGGCGGGTTCGGCGCTGGATTATTGCCGCAAGCTCACGGAGACGCTCGCGGAATCACTGCGTGGTTTTCGAAGCACATGGCTGCGGGACGCGGGTGCGGCCGATGGTCGCACGCGTCAGCGCGCCGCCGAGGCCGAGCGTGCCTGTCTGCAGGACATCCAACTCACCGTGCGCCATGCATTTGAGCGCGATGCGGCGATCTCGGAGCGCGCCCGCGCCGAGCTCGACATGGGTAAGGTGGCCGAATTCGTGTGGACGGCGATGCTCATGGGCATCAAGCGCGACGACTCCTCGTGCGAAACGCTTTTTGCGCTGGTCGAGCTGGCCCTCTATTAGGTTTTTGTTCTATTGGCCCGTCTCTTGTAGGGGGGACCGCTTGATTCGGGCGGCGGGTGGATCCTGCGCGGTTGCACCCGCAGGCGCTCTCTCGCCGCCCTGCTGGAGCGGTGGCTTTGTCGGGACGCGCCCCCCGTCGAGCTCGTCCCGTCGCAGCAACCACAAAGCCTGCATCCCTGTCAGAGCCCGCCGTGCGATAATGGACAGCGCATAAGCGCACATACACCTCCAATCACACAAGGCGCCCATGGCTATTTCTTCTTCGAACAAAACATCTTCCGCCCGCATGGGCGATCCCGATAAGACCGGTGATCTGTCCGCCGCTGCTGCGGCAGCGGCCCCGTCCAAGCCGCACAAGCGTTCAGCCCGCGGTAGCGATGTGGTCAAGCGCGAGAAGCAGGAGCGCCGCGCCGCTCGCAAACAGGCCGCGTCCGCTTCGCACTCCACGCGTAAGTCGGTTGCCGTCGCTCCAGTTGCGAGCGGCTCCCCGCGCGCGAAAGGCGGCAAGGCACCGCGCCCGGCCCAACAGGATCTCATGCGCTACGCTTCGGATAACGCGGTGGTGCGGTGGCTCTACGCCCTGACCACCGGCCCGCGCCGCTATCTCTTTTATGGTGCGGTGGTCGCGCTGGTGCTGGTGGGGATTTACGGCCCGGTAAAGGATTTTTACATCGCGCGCCGCACGGTGATGATCCTCGAGGAGCAGACCGCGATTCGCAAGGAGTACAACGAGACTCTCGGTGACGAGGTGGGCAGCCTCATGTCCCAGGAGGGTATCGAGGACACGGCGCGCAAAGACTTGGGCATGGTGATGCCCGGCGAGCAGACCATCACCGTCGAGGGCCTGGACAGCGAGGGCAATCCGGTTGTGGTCGATCCGAGCAAGCCCGCCGAGGAGGGCGAGGGCGCTTCGGGCGAGGCATCTGCCGAGGACCCCGCCAAAGCCGATTCCGATAAGGATTCCCAGCCGCTGAAGGGTGCCGACGCCGCGAACAAGGACAAGACCGGGTCGAGCGCCGCCGCGGCCGACCCTTCGAAAAAGCCGATGACCTCTGCGGAAGTCGAGGCCGCCGAGCGTGCCGTGTTGGAGAACTCCCCTTGGTACTGGAAGGTGCTTGACGTGCTTTTCGGGTTTGACGGCGCGAAGGGTATGGCCGTGGTCTCGACGGGGGAGAAGGAATGAGTACGGTGAAGATCGCCGCTATCGACTTGGGAACGGTGTCCTCTCGTTTGCTGTGCGCCGAGATGAGCAACGGTCAAATCACGGCATCGACCAAGCGCACCGTCATTACCGACCTGGGCGAGCGTGTGGACGCTACCGGCGTTTTTGCCCCCGCCGCGATTGACCGCGTTACGCAGGCCTGCACCGAATTCGTCCGCAAGGCGCGAGAATTCGGTGCTCAACACGTGTGCTGCACGCTGACGAGTGCTGCCCGCGATGTGTCCAATGGCAATGATCTGCTGGATCGCTTGCGAGATCTCGGGCTTGTTCCGCAGGTTATTCCTGGCGAGGTTGAGGCTCGCTTGACGTTTTACGGCGTCGCGCACGACTTTGCAAACGAGCGCATTGCCGTAGCCGATTCCGGCGGCGGGTCGACGGAGCTGGTGGTTGGGCACGCATGCGATGGGAGCCTGGAGCTCGATTGCACCGAGTCGCTCAACATCGGATGCCGTCGTGTGACGGAGCGCTTCTTCTCAAGTGTTCCGCCGAGTGCCGACGAGCTGGATAAGGCCGCGGCATGGGCGCGCGCGCAGTTCGAGCCCTATTGGGCGGGACTTGCCAACCGCCCGGAGCGGCTTGTCGCCGTGGGCGGCACCGTGACCACGCTTGTTGCGATGGTCCACGAGCTCGCGGTGTACGACTCGCATTTCGTGCATCTGCGAGATTTGACGATCGAGCAGGTCGAGGACGGTATCGACCGGATGAGAAGCCTCACCGTTGAGCAAATTGCGCAGCTTCCGGGCATCCAGGCCAAGCGCGCGCCGGTGATCTTGGCGGGTGCGATCGTAGTGCGCGAGCTCATGCGCGCCGGCGGGTACGGTCGCCTGACGGTGAGTGAGAACAGCCTGCTTGCAGGTGCGGCGGCAACGATTTACGAGGCGGCCATGAGCGGTCGCACCGTCATCGGTTGGATCCCCGAGCTATCCAGTTGGTAACCGAGCTATCAAGTTGGTAAACAAGTAAGCCCTCCGTAGCCGGAGGGCTTTTTCATCCTGGTAGAACCAAAGGGGAAACGGCCAAACTTCGCCGCCCCCCCCGTCAACAAAAGGGGAAATCGACAACCTTCCCTGCTCATCCCATGCGAGTTCCGTCCTATCCTCGGAATAGAAGAACGTGGCCACAAGCTTGTCATCGTACAAGTAGAGCTTGTCCACGAAGTACTCCATGACCATGTTCCGCGTTTCGGGATTGCCGAAGTCGGCGTTCATGAACCTCTCGAAGTACACCCTGATGCTGTGCTCGTCTTCAAGGAGCGCAGCCTTCACGTTCTCCGCCTCAATCGCCTCGGACAATGCGCTCTTCTGCTCTTCGAGCTTAGCCAGCCGTCCCATCACCGCATCGCTCAATACGCCGCCCTCAATCACCTTGAGCAGGTTTGCGATTGACCTCTCGGCCTCCTTGCGCTTGGCTTTCAGCCCTTCCAAATAATGCGTATCGAGGTAGTTCTTTCGATAGTACGCAGCTGCATCCACCGCAAGAGAGGCCAAGTTCTCGGTATCCGCCAAGACCTCCCGCAACAGGATTTCGACCAGCCCCTCAACAGCCTCCTTGCGAATCTTCTTCTTGGCGCAAAGCTTTCGCCGCTGGTCGGAACAGTTGTAGTAGTAATACCGTTTTCCCATCTTGCCCGTGCCGTACATCCCTTGCATCCGTGCGCCGCACTCACCGCAGTACAGCTTCCCCGTGAGCCAGTAACGAGGGGCGCCGTCCTCCCCCTTGCCACGAGCGCGCTGCGATCCATGGCGTTTGTTCAGGGTCATGCGGGCCTGAACCCTCTCGAACGTCTCTTCGTCGACAAGGGCAGGCATCCCGCCTTCAACGACAACGCCGCTATGGTGGTACTCACCGATGTACGCGCGGTTCTTGAGCATCTTGTTCAGGGCCTTCACGGTGAATTCGCGCCCGCGAATCGTACGCACGCCGCTTCCGTTGAGCTCTTCCGCTATGTCCTGCATGGGCACGCCTTCTGCGTACTCGGAGAACATGCGCTGGACGAACGGCGCGGTCGCTTCGTCCACAACATATTTCTTGGTTGCCTTGTCAACGTCATACCCGAACAGCTTGTTGCCGTTGTAGAGGGCGTTCTGGGCGTTGTACATCATGCCGCGCCGCACGTTCATCGAGAGCTGGAGGCTGTAGTACTCCGCGAAGGACTCCATCATTCCCTCCATGAGCACGCCCTCCGGGGTCTCGGTGGGAATCGCCTCGGCGAGGAGATGGATGCCGCAGCCCGCCTTGCGGATGGCGTGCTTTGCCATGGACAGCACGTAGCGGTCGCGCCCGAGCCGGTCGGTCTTCCACAGCACGAGGGTGTTGGGCTTGATCTTGCCCACCTCCGAAAGCATCTGCTGAAAGCCCGGGCGCTCCTCGAGCGTTCCCGAGATTGCAGCGTCTTCGTACTCCCTCACAATCTTGAAGCCGTTCGCCTCCGCCCATGCATGGGCAAGCTCGCGCTGCTGGTCGATGCTCGCCTCGTTCTGGGCGTGGGATGAGAAGCGATAGTACGCGATGGCGAGGTTGTTGTCGTTCCGCTCGAACTTTTTACTCCGAGCCATTTGAATCACCTTCCGTTAAAACGAGAAAGCCCCGAGGCGATCTGCAGCTCACCTCGGGGCGACAAGAGCTATCTAGCGGTCAAGCATCTTTTGGAGCTTGCGACGAGACTCTTCGGCTGCGCGCTGCTCCTTGCGATACTCGAAGAGCCATTCCTCCAAAGTGTCGAGAGGATAAAGCCACGAAAAATCAGTGCCTTCGAAGCAGAGGCAATTCGGCCCCTCTCCACGCTCCCTCATCTTGGACAGCTCATGCGTCGCAATCGAGCACTTCGCAGCCGCCTGCTCCTCAGTTAGGAGGTTGAGCCCCTTATCGTAGAAGCGCTTAGTGAAAATGCTCGGTTGAACGTTAACCAAAATCATCCTTAGCACATCCTTTCATATCAAAATGATTAATAGATACAAGTACTTGTTGATTGAAGAATACCCCAGTTAAAGAGGCCAATTTCTGGAGACCGAGCCCTCCCATCCCCTGAAAATGGCGAATCGACTCATTTATGAACAGAAGTTGACTCCCTTCGAATTTTGGGAAACCACATTCTGCCCACAAATCATTTTTCGGCGATTTGAGGATGAGTTAAGTGAAGGGCATGCGGGAGGCCGTCGGCTATGCCGACCACAGCGCCAGCTGTGCCAGCCTCCCTTATGCCCTTTTCCCTTCGCCCCCGTAGCGTAAGCGGAGAGGGCGGAGGGGGCGCGTTTCGCGCCGCAGACGAGCGGAAACGGGCGCGAATATGCCGCGATTCGCGCGTGCGGATTCTGCTGCAAGTTGCCGCAGGTTGCCGCATGGGCGGAGAAGCGGCAGCTGGAAGGGTGCGCGCCGCGCCCGTTTCTGCAGCAGGGCGCCGCCTCGCGTGGCACCCCGTCGCATCCGCGGCCGGAGCGTGATCGGTGCGCCGCCTCAGCGTATTCCCGGCGCGGGCACAAATTCCCACGATATTCCAAGAAAAGTCACCGCCCAAACATGGAGGCCGAGGCGCGGGTGGTAGAACACCGCCTCGTCCGTGTGGGCGAGCAGGAACGACGGGTCGGCGACCACGTACCATTGGAAGACCTCGTCCCAAGGCGCGAGCTCCCCGCCCACGTGCTCCAGCGGCTCGCGTTCCATGGCATTGCACAGCACCATGCCTCCCGTCGTGCGGGCGAGGTCGGCGTAGGTGGCGATTCCGCCGCCCGCGCTCATTCGGAGGCCGCCCTGTGCCCCAACGCCTCCACAAGGCACAGGCGGACGGTGGACATGGCCTCCACGTCCATCGCGTCGACGAGCGCCTCGGGGTCGAGCCTCAGCTCGCCCAGCGCGTCGACGTAGCGCCAGTCGAGAACGCCGCCCACGCGCCGCAGCACCCGGTCGATTTCTGCGACGGTGAGCGGGCGCGGGGCCAAGGCGGCGCGCAGCCCCTCAAGCCGCTCGGCCTTCGCCGCGCACTCGGCGGACGTGCGCCTGAGCACCCTGATGCGCCAGTCCGTCTCCCTTTTCAAATCCCGATCGTACATGTGTCGCCCCTTTCTGTCGGTTCGGGCATTCACATGTTCACTTGGCACCGCAGGCGCCTTTCCATTTCGAGTTGGTCAGGCTCATGTGAAAGGTGGACACACAAATTGGATGCACAAAGAAAGGCTCGGAGCATAAGCTCCGAGCCTTTCGCTCATGCGTGGATCGCTGCAATGAATTAGCAATGCGGCAGCCCGCGCGTGATGTCAACGGTCCTAGTCAATTTCGATACCCTCGGTATCGGGAGTGTCCAGGGTGAAGACGCCAAAGTCTTCGCCAACCTGAGTCCAAAGCCCCGCCTCGTAATAGCCGTTGTAGTATTTCTCATATACCATTGGGCTATCGGTGCCCATCGATGTGAAGGTGTATACCTGCTCCTCGTCAGCCCAAAGAATGTTCTCGTCATACGGGGAGTCAAATTCGTAGTAGACGGGGACTTGGATGGTATAGCTCAGGGCCTCTTCAGCAGTGTTGTTTCCACTGTCATCTGTCTCGATGGAGAGCTTGAATGGCACCGCCTTGGGCTCTTGATACTCCAGCGCTTCAATCTGTCCACGTGTCTCTTTTAGCCCCGCGATGCGAGCGCTCTTGTTTTCAGCCTGCACCGGATTGGCGGGGTCCCACGCTTCATTATCTTCAATCTGGACATCGAGCTCGTGGAGTCTATTCTTAACCCACTCGTCGAAACCCTTCCTATCCCATTCATTAAGGCGATTGAAAATTTCCTCGTCGGATAGGTCTTTAAGGTCGCCGAAGTCAAGGTCGGCTACGTCATAGTGGGTCACATTGCCATCGCCGTCGAAAGAGAGGATGGCTTCAATCTGCTGGTCTTTACCGGGTGCCTCTCCCTCGTCCGTAACGAACCACAGCCCCTTAGCACCAAATGCCTGCGATACTGACACGGGCTCCTTGGAGTTGTGGATTTCATCCGCACCGCTAGCGCCGCCGCATGCGGAGAGGGAAACCGCAAGAGCGCAGGCGGCGAAGCCCGCTGCCACTTTTGTGATGAGCTTGAATTCCATGCTTTTGTCCTTTCTGTTTATCTTTCGGCCACCACGTCGTGTGGAAGCCTACATGCAAACTTTGCAGGCTACAGATTCCACTTGCGAGCCATGCGACTTGCAACGTCAGCTGACCGCGCGGCGGACGATGCCGTCGCTGCGGCATTTGCATTGATTTCGCTCAGCTTGCTGTTCGCTTGCCGCATCGCACCAATTTGGGCTCCTTGCATTACAAGATTGCCCAGTTGCAGCATGTTTCCAATGCGCTGCTGGCCAATCATCTCCTGCTGCCCGGCTTCCATACGTCGACGATGTCCCTCGGTTTCATAGAGATTGACCAGTTCGCCAATCGTTTGTGCACGCTGATTGCGGAGGGCAACGACGAAGAAGTCAACGGCATCGAGGCGATCGTAGTCCATGGGGTACCACGGGGCGATTTCCTCAGCCCAGCGCTGTTGCAAGGGAACGAGTTGCTCGCGAATGCTCTGGATGGCGACGTCAATTTCGGCGTTCTTTTGATCCGCGACGGCATTCTGCTGAAGAGCGAGCGTCCTCGCATTCGCATTCTCCCGGCTGGTCTTTCTAGAACGGTAAAGCCAAATACCAGCAATCAGAAACATCCACGATAGAAGCGGCTGGACCATCGTGTCGAGGCCAACGCCAGCGAAGAAGACCGGCCAGAGGAGGACAAAAAGTATGGAGGTAGTACAGCCGAGCGCACAGCCATTGAGCTTCTTTTTGGTGCGTTCGGCCGGCTCAACGTGGGCGATACGCCGGCTTTTTAGATTATTTGCCTCGCGGTTAAGGTCGACAATCCTGTGCATGAGCTGACTTGCCGTGACCATTCCGTCCAGCAGCCCTTCCTGTGCGTCTGGCATACTTCTCCAATTCCCGACTATTGGTCATATATAACTATATAGGCAGTTTTAAGCCTATGGGGGTTATTATAGGCAGCACTCTCTGCTCATAGGATTTAAGAAGAGATTAATTCTGTGGGCGGAGTTAAATGAACTACTACGAGATCGGTCAGCGCATACGGCGGTACCGCAAGGCCTGCGGCCTCTCGCAGGAGGCTCTGGCCGAACGCGTGGGCATCTCAACGACGCACATGAGCCACATCGAGACGGGCAACACGAAGCTGAGCCTGCCCGTTCTGGTCAAGGTGGCAGGAGAGCTCTCTGTTCGCGTGGACGCGCTGCTGTCCGACTCCGACACACCTGACAAATCGTCTCTTTCGAGTGAGGTGTGCGGCGTTCTCGATTCTTTCGACGTCGAAGACATGCCCGTCGCGGTTGAGGTGCTCACCGCCCTCAGAGATTCCCTCGCCAAGCGCAAGCTTGGTTAGAACAAGTGCCAAAAGAAAGGGAACGCTAAGAAGCGTTCCCAAACTCATATACAAGAGCGAACCTATTGCCGTAGAAAAGGAGTTCGACTCTTCCGTCGCTGGTAGAGGCGGTGGGACTCGAACCCACAATCCCGAAGGCCGAAGATTTTAAGTCTCCTGCGTATGCCAATTCCGCCACGCCTCCATAGGGGAGAAGTGTACCATGCGCGGGTGCCGCCTGCTGCCCTGTTCGTACTCGCTCAGAATGTGGCCACGTTCGTGGAGGCATTCCTGGCAATCGATGCGCTCGCGTGGCCCGCCGGTGCGGTTGGGGTCGTATCGAAGCGCCTGGTGAGAAAAAATGAAAAAAAGTCCTTGCCCGTCCCCGTGTCTTTTACTATTATTGGAAATCACGCGGGCGTGGCGGAATTGGCAGACGCGTATGGTTCAGGTCCATATGGGGGCAACCCCGTGAAGGTTCAAGTCCTTTCGCCCGCACCACTGATTGAGAGAGCCCCAGCAATGGGGCTTTTTTCATGCCCTGATTCGGTGCTCGATGCGCGCGGTGCTCGGTACGCACGCAGCGCTCGATGCGCGCGCCCATTCAGCGATGCCGGCTGTTGGGGGCGTTGGGGGGCATTGCGTCCCACCCCGTGAGTGCCCGAGTGTGTGTCCGATTTGGGCGTCATTGTTGCCCTGCGGCCCTCGTTTTCCCGTAAATGAATAAAAATCAAAGTTTCGCCACGCACAATGAATAAGTTTTTGCGAATGATGGAAATCGCTTCGTGCGTTTTCGGCGTTATGGTCAAAATACCCTGATTGTGCGCTGAATTTCGCTTCCAGAGTTGGTCGGAAGCCGGAAAGGGAGGGCAATGGTCTGCCGAGGGGGCCATATTGCCGAACGCTTGCGTTGACAGCTGAACAAAATGCCAGGATTCGGCTGAATCCATTTTATGCACGGCTTCGATGCCTTTCTCTTCGGCGCACGATCAGGGTATTTTGACCATTTCCGTGAAAACGAACAAAAACAAACCCCCTATTGGACGGCATTTGCTGCTCGAGGGCCCGTGCACCTGCCGTGTGCGTCTCGGTGTCTGCCATGTGCGCCCTTGCGTCTGCCGTGTACGCCTTGTTGGGTGCGACGTATTTTCACGGGCAATTAATCGGGAGCTGGTAATCGGCAGAGTAGAATACGGGACGTTGGCCCGTGTTGGCGTTTGGCCGGGCCTCCTTGGATGTAAACGCCTTCGATTTGGGAATGTCCTGCATGATCGAGCTGCTTAAGCGATTCTATAGGCCCTTTCGCCTCGAGTGCATCCTCGGGCCCCTCAGCAAACTGATCGAGGTCGTGTTCGACCTGACAACCCCTCTCGTGGTGATGCGGATGATCGACCGCGGCGTGGGCGGCCGCAGTGTGGAGGCCGTACTCGCATACGGCGGCTTGCTTGTGCTCATGGCGTGTGCGGGCTTTGTTTTTACGCTTGTCTGCCAAAAAATGGCGTCTCGTGCTTCGCAGGGCATGGGAACCGACATGCGAAACGCCTTGTTCGAGCGCGTTAATGCCCTGTCCTATGCCGAGATCGACCGTTTCGGTACGCCATCGCTCATCACCCGTATCACCAACGACGTCAATCAGGTTCAGCTTGCCATCGCTTTGGGCGTGCGTCAGCTCACGCGCTGGCCGCTGCTTTCGGTGGGCTCGATGATCGCCGCGATGGCCATCGATGCGAAGTTGAGCATCATCTTCTTTATCTCAATGCCACTCATCGGCGGTATTTTCTGGTTCGTGATGGCCCGCTGCGTCCCGCATTTCAAGCGCATGCAGCAAAAGCTCGATCGCATCAGCTTGCTTACGCGCGAGGGCTTGTCGGGCGCTCGCGTGGTGCGCGCATTTGTACGGGAGGACCACGAGCGTGAGCGCTTCCGTCATGCGGCGGATGAGCAGGCAGACATTGCCATCGCCGTTGGAAAGCTCTCCTGTGTGCTCAACCCCGCGACGTTTCTCGTGATGAATCTCGCCGTCTGCGCGATTCTGTGGGTGGGAGGCCTGCAGGTGAATGTCGGCGCTCTTACGCAGGGCGAGGTGATGGCGTTCGTCAACTACATGACGCAGACTTTGCTGTCGATCGTCTATGTCGCCAACCTGGTCGTGGTGTTCACCAAGGCGGGTGCGAGCGCCGGGCGCATCCTGGAGGTGCTCGATTGCGAGCCGGGAATTCGTTCGGGGGCTGATGCGGCGACCGAGCCGGATGAGCATGCGGAATTTGCCATCGCCTTGTGCGATGCCTGCTTTGCGTATCCCGGGAGCACGGTGAACGCCGTCGACCATGTGACGCTTGAATTGCCGCAGGGCGGGACGCTCGGGATCATTGGAGGCACCGGCTCGGGCAAATCAACACTCGTGAGTCTCGTTCCGCGTCTTCACGAAGTGACGGGCGGCTCTGTCGAGGTGCTCGGACGTGATGTACGGGCCTGGGACCTTGATGCGCTTCGTCGCCAGGTGGGTTTTGTACCGCAGAAAGCCGAGTTGGTGAGCGGGACGATACGTTCGAACCTGACGTGGCGCGATCCTTCCGCCACGGACGCCGACCTGTGGTCCGCACTTGAGACGGCGCAGGCGCGCGAGTTTGTGGCTGCGCTTCCTCTGGGGCTCGACGCGCCGGTTGAGGCGGGCGGCAAGAATTTCTCGGGCGGGCAGCGGCAACGTCTGACCATCGCTCGCGCGCTGGTGGGCAGCCCGCGGATCATCATCATGGATGATTCGGCTTCGGCGCTTGACTTCAAGACCGATGCCTCCCTACGCGCGGCGATTAGGGAGCTCACGTGCGCGAAGGGCGTGCAGGGTGGAGACCCGACCACGGTGATTGTGAGTCAGCGCGTGTCCTCGGTGCGTGACGCCGACCTCATCTGCGTGATGCGACATGGCTCGGCCGTGGGTGTGGGCACGCATGAAGAGCTGCTGAGCAGCTGCGATATCTACCGCGAAATCTGCGCGTCCCAGCTTGGGGCAGGGGAGGGGGCGACGTCTCATGCCTAATCCGTACGCATCCACGGCCGGTGCGGCTACCATCACCTCCGCAGTTGCCGGCAATGAGAGCCTGAATGAGATGAAGGGGCCGTCCGGCCCCGATCGCGACCCGGTCTCGGGCGCAAGGATGTCGGCGGCTCAGGTCACGCGTCGCTTGCTGGCATATGTTCGTCCGCACCGAATGACGTTGGTTGCCGCGTTTGCAAGCTCGGCGGCGAGCGTGGTGTTGCAGCTCTATACGCCGATTCTCATCGGCCGCGGCATCGACATGATTCTGGGCACGGGCCGGGTTGATTTTGTCGCGCTCGCCCCGCTGTTGATCGAGCTCGCGACGGTGGTTGTTGCGGGCGCCTTGCTGCAGTGGTTGCAGGGCGTGTGCGTGAATCGCGTGTCTTATGTCACCGTGCGCGACCTGCGCGTCGAGGCTAACGACAAGCTCACGCGAGTCCCGTTATCGCTCGTGGATTCGCATGCCCATGGCGACCTCATTTCACGCGTGGTCAATGATGCCGACCAGGTGGGCGACGGTCTGCTCCAGGGGTTGAACCAGCTCTTCAGCGGCGTGGTGACCGTGCTCGCAACCCTTGTTTTCATGGTCGCGACTTCGCTGCCCATGGCGCTCGTGGTGGTGCTCGCAACTCCGTTTTCCATGCTCGCGGCCAGTGCCATGGCGCGCTTGTCGGGCAAGAGTTTCACTGCGCAGATGCGCATCCAGGGCGGACTTTCGGCGTATATCGAAGAGTATGTCGGGGCGCAGCGGTTGGTGAGCGCGTTTGCGTACGGTGACCGGGCATGTGAAGGGTTCTCGGCAATCAATAGCGAGCTCTATGCGGCGGGCGAGCGCGCGCAGTTTTTAAGCTCGCTCTCCAATCCGGGAACCCGCTTTGTAAACAACATCATCTACGCCGCAGTGGCCGTGGCGGGATTCGTCGGCGTGATTACCGGGTTCCCCGCCCCGCTTACTGTGGGCGAGGTTCAGATCTTCCTGTCTTATGCGAACCAGTACACCAAGCCGTTCAACGAGATCTCGGCGGTGGTGACGCAGATTCAGGGCGCATATGCCTCGGCGCGTCGTGTCTTCACGCTGCTCGATGCCGTTGAGGACGTGCCGGATGCGGAAGATGCGGTCGAGTTGGACGTGCATGCGGCAGGCCCGGCTGTTGCGGCGGGCGATGTCGTGTTTGACCATGTTGATTTTTCTTACGTCAAAGAGCGTCCCGTGCTGCGAGACATCTGCTTGCACGCGCGCCCCGGCATGCGTATGGCGCTTGTGGGCCCCACTGGGTGCGGCAAGACGACTCTCATCAATTTGCTCCTGCGCTTTTACGACGTGGGCGCGGGCGAGATTCGCATCGACGGGGTGCCCATCGAGTCGTGCGCCCGCGAGAGTCTGCGTCGGTCGTTCGGCATGGTGCTGCAGGACAGCTGGCTGTTCGAGGGCACCGTGCACGACAACATAGCCTACGGCCGTCCGCGCGCCACGCGCGAAGAGGTTGAGCGGGCCGCCCGTCGTGCTCATGCCGACGCGTTCGTGCGCGCTCTGCCCCATGGCTACGACACGGTGCTTCCCGAGGATGGCGGCTCTCTGTCGCAAGGTCAGCGACAGCTGCTGTGCATCGCTCGCGTCATGCTTGCCGATCCGGCGATTCTGCTGCTCGATGAGGCTACGAGCTCCATCGATACGCGCACCGAGCTCCAGGTCCAAGCCGCGTTCGATGAGCTCATGAAGGGCCGTACGAGCTTTGTGGTCGCGCATCGCCTGAGCACGATCCGAAACGCCGATTGCATCTTGGTCATGCGCGATGGTCGCATCGTCGAGAGCGGCACGCATGACGAGCTTCTCGCTGCGGGAGGGTTCTACGCCACGCTTTACAGCAGCCAATTCGCTCAATAGTTGCAATTTGTGCCTGTCCCCAAGTGGGCCCCAAGTGGGCCCCCACGTGAGGCCCGTTGCACTGCCTTGCGACCGTTTGGCCGAATACTTACCGAGCCTTAACGTGGCGTGCCGTATCATTACGATACTTGCTTAAAGCAGCGTTAGGAACCGACGGGAAGGGCCGCTGGCATGGCACTCAAATACACCAAGATGGAGCGCAACTGGGTCATGTACGACGTGGGCAATTCCGCCCTCGTCCTGCTGAACACCGCCGTCGTGCCCATCTACTTCAACGCCATCAACACCGGCGCGCACCCGGCGGAGCTGGTGACCGCCTGGGCCAATGCCCAGACGGTCGCCTCGCTTGTGGTGGCCCTGCTCATGCCCATCCTGGGTTCGCTGGCCGATTATGCGGGCAATAAGATCAAGTTCTTCACGGGCTTTTTCTTCACCGGCGTCATCTTGTGCATGGTCGAGGCCATCCCCATGGGGGCGCTGCCGTTCTTGGTGGTGTATGTGCTGTGCGCCATCGGCCTCAACTCGTCGATGACGTTCTACGACGCCATGCTCACCGACGTCACCACCGATGAACGCATGGACGCGGTGTCGAGCTCCGGTTTTGCCTGGGGCTACGTTGGCTCTACCATACCGTTCATGGCATGCATCGCCCTGATCTTCGCCGGCCCGGGCATGCTCGGCCTGGACACCCTCACCTGCACGCGCATCTGCTTCATCATCACCGCCTTGTGGTGGCTCGCCTTCACCGTTCCGCTGCTGCGCACGTATCAGCAGCGCTTTGGCAAGGAGCGCGACGAGAGCGTGAGCGGCGTGGTCCACAACATCAAGAACACGTTCAAGGGCCTGGCCGACACCATGCGCAGCATCATGCACGACCGCGTGTTGCTCGTCTTCATGGTCGCGTTCTTCTTCTACATCGACGGCGTACACACGGTCATCTCCATGGCTACCAGCTACGGAGCCGCCCTTGGCATCGACTCCACCCAGCTCGTACTGGCGCTTCTCGTCACGCAGTTCGTGGCCTTCCCCTCGGCGATCATCTACGGAAAGCTCGCCGGCCGCGTGGGCACCTTGCGCATGATCATCGTCGCGGTGGCGGCCTATGTGGGCATCGTGCTGTTTGCCGCCTTCTTCCTCAAGTCCGCTGCGGAGTTTTGGATCTTGGCCGTCCTGGTGGGCATGTTCCAGGGTGGCGTCCAGGCGCTTTCTCGCAGCTACTTCGGGCGTCTCATCCCCAAGGAGCGCTCCAACGAGTATTACGGCTTCTTTGATATTTTCGGACGTTACGCTTCCGTCATGGGTACTCTGCTAGTATCTGTTGTGACCTCGCTCACGCACGATCCTTCTTTAGGAGTGCTTTCCATCGGGATCTTGCTGGTAGTGGGTTTGGTCATGCTAGTAAAGCTCTCCCGCATGCAGGAGGCGCGCGTCTAAGCGCCTGCCTGTGCCCCGCGTCGTCCGGTGCGGGGGGATGACATCGGTCGCCTTTGCGGAGGGCTTTGCGAGCAACAGCAAAGCCCTCCGATTCTTTGAAGGTGATGAAGAACATGGAACAGAACAGCAAGAACACCCCTTCCGCCATGACGGGTGAGGCCTCCGCGCGCTCGCGTGACACGCATTACATCGCGCGCGTGGGCATGATTGCGGCCGTGTACGCCGCCGCCACGCTTGTCACGGTGATGTTTTTGGGCAGTCTCGCCTGGGGCCCGATCCAGTTCCGCGTGAGCGAAGCCCTGTGCGTCTTGGCCCTGTTCACGCCTGCGGCCGTTCCGGGGCTTACCCTGGGCTGCGCCATCGCCAATATCGCCAACATCGCCCTGTCCGGTACGGGCATGCTCGGCATGCTCGACGTGGTGTTCGGCTCCCTCGCCACATTCGTTGGCGCGTCCTTCACCTGGAAGCTGCGCCGCCGTCCGGCGATCGCGCTCATGGGCCCGGTGCTGGCCAACGCCCTCATCGTTCCGGCGTATCTTCCCCTGTTGCTGCAGGGGATCGGCTTTTACACCATTCCCTTCACGTCCATCTCGCTAGATGGTACCTATCCGCTTATGTATCTCTTCGGGTTGGTGACCACGGGGCTGGGTGAAGCGGTTATCATGTATCTGTTGGGGTATCCGCTTGCCCGTTCGCTGGCAAAAACGCCGCTCATCAAGCGTGAACTCGCGCAAACGGGTACAAACAGGTAATAGCTGCGGGAGTTCGCTCGCACCGCGCGCCGCGAATCGGCGCGCGATTACAGGCGCTTCCGCTCGAGATGTTAGCCGAGGGGAGGGCGCATGAATCCAACCATCGTGATACCGAGCTATTGGGCGGGCGATTCCGCCGATCTCGAATCGCCGGGGGCGTATGATCACACTTCCGAGGTGGGCTCCGCGCGCCCCGAGCTCGATCGCTGCCTGGCTTCCCTCGAGCAGGTCAGGAACATCGGCCGCATCATCGTGCTGCTCGTCTGCCCCCAGCAGCTCACGGAGCGCATCGCCAAGCGCGTCCACGGCATCATCGAGGACCATCCCTCGCTCGAGGTGACGCTCGTCACCAACCGCGAGGCCTCGGTTATCATGGACCGTGTCGCCGCGATCGCGCCCAAGGTGCGTGGCGGGGGCGTGTCCCTGCGCGGCTACGGCGCCATCCGCAACATGGGTTTGGTCTGCGCCGCTATTCTCGGCCATGACGCCGTGGTGTTCTTGGACGACGACGAAGTGGTGCTCGCCCCCGATTTCTTGGAGAAGGCCCTGTACGGCTTGGGGCATGAGACGCGCCAGCGTCTGCCCATCCTCGCCAAGAGCGGCTACTTTTACAACGAGGCTGGCTCGCCCCTGGCCGACACCACGAAGAAGAACGGTCTCACCAATCGCTGGTGGACCAAGCGCATCGAGTTCAACCGTTGGATGGAGCGTGCTCTTTCGGGCACGCGCATCTCGCGTTCGAATTACGTGTGCGGCGGTTGCTTTGCCGTGCACGCGCGGGCGTTTCGCCGCGTGTCCTTCGATCCGTTTATCACCCGCGGTGAGGACCTGGACTTCCTGTTCAACATGCGCCTCGCCGGTATGGACGTGTGGTTCGACAACGCCTGGGTGGTCAAGCATCTGCCGCCCCACCAGGCCGAGTACGCGCCGCGTTTCATGCAAAACGTGTACCGCTGGTACTACGAGCGCGCCAAGCTCGTCAGCGCCGCGCGCCGGCCCGACATCACATCGGTCACGGCCGCCTCGCTCATGCCTTATCCGGGCCCGTGGATCTCGGATGGGCTGGACGACCGCGTGCGCAAGACCGCGCTGGTCCGCGCCCTGTTCACCCGTGAGCATCGCGGATATTGGCGCGTCTATCGCCATGGGATAGACGAGGCGCGCGAGCATGCGCGCGAGCATCAAGATGATTATCTGCGCTTTGTGAGCTTTTGGCCGAGTATCGTGGCCGGTCTCGCGGGCGACGAGGGGCTGCGTGCCCTGTTGGAGCGTTAATGAACAAGCAAGATATGCGGGCGAGTGCCCGAATCGCCGCCGGTGCGCGCGGCCTGGCCCCTGTCGATGCGCTTCCCGCCATACGCCTGTTGAGCGCGATGGCGATTTTCGCGCTGGTCTGCCTGTTCGGCCACGCCATCCTCACGGGCGTCGAATCGATCACGACCCTCGCGGCGCTCACGCTACTCGTGATCTTGGTCCTCGCGTTCATCTACGCGTTCCTCACGCCTGACACGCTGCGCTCCCAGTACACCGAGCAGACGCTCGCCGTCGCGTCCGAGATGCTCGAGGACATCACCTGCGGCCTCACGCCCGAGAGCGCCGAGCAGATCTGCCGCCGCCTGCTGCCGCATACCCGTGCGATGACCATCGCCGTCACCGACCGCGAGGTCGTCCTCGCTTGCGTGGGCGAGCTCTCTGAGGATTTTCCGGCGGGATCGTCCATCCACACCCCCGCCACGCGCTATGTCATCGATCACGGTATCGCCCAGTCCTTCACCAACGTGATGGACGTGCGCGGCGAGCGGGGACGTCGCCGCCACATTCCGGCGGGCATCATCGCGCCGCTCGTGGTGCGCGGGCAGGCCGTGGGAACGCTCAAGTTCTATTTCCGCTCCCCGCGCCACGTCAACCGCACCCAGTATGCGTTGGCATCGGGTTTTGCCGAGCTGCTCTCCACCCAGCTCACGGTGCACGAGCTCGAGCGTCAGTCCGAGCTCACCACCCGCGCCGAGATCCGTGCGCTGCAAGCCCAGATCAACCCGCATTTCCTGTTCAACACGCTGAACACCATCGCGGCGCTCACCCGTACCGAGCCCCTGCGGGCTCGCGAGCTCCTGCGTGAGTTCTCCCAGTTCTACCGCGCCACGCTCGAGAACTCCGGCCAGCTCATTCCCGTCAAGCGAGAGATCGCCCAGACGTTGCGCTACCTGAAGTTCGAGAAGGCTCGCTTTGGCGAGGACCGCATCGTCGTGACCACCAATGTGGACGAGGACGCGGAGGACATGCAGATTCCCGCGTTCGTCATCCAGCCGCTGGTGGAGAACGCCGTGCGCCATGCCATGCCCGACGAGGGGCCGCTTGGCATCTCCATCACCGTTGCCATGGCGGGGAATCGCGCGGTGTCCATCGAGGTCGCCGACGACGGCGTGGGCATGGACGAGCAGACCGCCATGCGCCTGTTCGATCAATCGGTGACACCTCCCGACCCTAATGCACCCCAGGGCGGTGGCGCGGGCGTTGCCATGCACAACATATCTGAGCGCATCAAGCGCTTCTACGGGCCCAAGTCGCGCACGAGCGTCGAGTCCGAGCCCGGACATGGAACCGCAGTTCGCCTGCATCTCGATCTTGAGGGTAGTATGTACGACGAGGGGTAGAATGGGTACGAGACCGTACGGACGGCGCCTGTGCCGGGTCCCATTTGTAGGAATGAAAGGTAATCGATTTATATGCTACGTGCGATGATCGTCGATGACGAGGCCCCTGCGCGCTCTGAGCTGCGTTTCCTCTTGGAGCAGACGGGCAAGATCGGCTCCATCACCGAGGCGTCGAGCGTCCGCTCCGCCATCGAGATGCTCATGGGGACGAGGGTCGACGTCGTGTTCCTGGATATCTCGATGCCCGGAGCGTCGGGTCTGCAGCTTGCCGAGGCCCTCTATAAGCTCAAGAATCCGCCTGCGATTGTATTCGTGACCGCCTACAGCGACCATGCGGTCGAGGCGTTCGACGTGGATGCGGTCGACTATCTCATGAAGCCGGTCGAGGAGGCCCGCTTGGACCGCGCGATCGAGAAGGTCATCGCTCGCGCCAAGCCGGTGCCGGTCGAGCCTGTGGCCAAGCCAACCAACATCGAGCGTATCCCGGTGGAAAAGGGCGGTCGCAAGGTTCTCATCCCGGTCGATCAGATCCGCTTCATCATGGCCAAGGACGATTACTCCTGCATCTTCACGGAGGACGATCGCTATCTGTCCACCACCTCGCTCGCGCAGTTCGAGTCCAAGCTGGGCGAGTTCGGCTTCTTCCGCGTGCATCGCCGCTATATCGTGAACCTCGTCAACGTCGAAGATGTCGAGACCGTGCCTTCCGGCGCCATCCAGCTCGGCGTGAGCGGTGTAGATGAGCGTATCCCCGTGAGCCGTCGCCGTGTGGTTCCGCTCAAGAAGGCGTTGAATCTGTAATGGCGCGCCGCATCGACATCGTCTCGGATACGCACGGCTATCTCGCACCGGAGCTCAAGCGTGAGATTGACGGGTGCGACCTGTTGATCCATGCGGGGGATATCACTTCGGAGTCCAATTGGGCCGAGCTTGAGGTGAGCGTGCCTGCCATTCGCGGCGTGCTCGGCAACAATGATGGCTTTTACGCGTACGGCCCCGAGGTCGTTCGTTTGAACGAGTTCACGTACGAGGGCCTGCGTTTCGCGGTGTCGCACTTCCGCGAGCGGCTGCCTTTGGGCGACGTCGACGTGGCCGTGTGCGGTCACACGCACCGCGCCATGATCGAGCGTCTTGATGGGTGCTTGGTGATCAATCCGGGATCGGCTTCATTGCCGCGCGGCATGCGCGGGCCCACCATCGCGCGTTTGATGGTGGGGGCGGGCCGAGTTCTCTCGGCCGAGATCATCGATTTATAGGGAGGGGCTGCGCATGTGCGCGGCCCTTTTTTCTTAGATGGGCGATGGGTTTAGAGAAAAAGTTTTACGCTCATCGGCGCGAAGAAGCCTGTTTAAGGCGAGTTTTATTGCATCTGACCTGCGGTTTTATATCCATTGGGCAACGGGAAATTTTTTTTGAAAAAAGTTCTTGCGTCCATCGTTGTTCTCTGTGTATACTAATCCCCGCAGCAAGGAGCACAAGCGAATTGCCTGCCTGGGGAGTTAGCTCAGTTTGGTTAGAGCGCCGGCCTGTCACGTCGGAGGTCGCGGGTTCGAGCCCCGTACTTCCCGCCATCGCAATTAAAGCCTCGTCTTCTGACGGGGCTTTTTGCGTTAGATTTAAGTCTTAAAGTACATGAGTTCCCAAAAGGACGTCTTTCGTCAAACGTTGTATAGTTGATGAAAAAATCTGATATAAATTGATAGGGGGTCTTCTCGGGGCTCCCATGTTCATACTGATTGAGTTTTAACCTGCGGTCGAGTGGCGTGAAGCCCAGCAAGGAGTTTATTGAGATGGATATCTCCCGCAAAACCGATTACGCCCTCCGAATGCTGGCGATGCTTGCCGAAGGTAACAAGAGCCTTCTGTCGGTCCGCACCGCCGCCGAGGCGGTGGATGTCCCGTATTCTTTCGCTCGCTCGATTCAGCACGGTCTGGTTCAGGCCGGCATCGTGGAGAGCTTGCGTGGCGTGCGCGGCGGTATGCGCTTGCGCCTCAAGCCGTCCGAGATCACCATTCGCCAGATCGTCGAGGCCGTGCAGGGCCCGCTCGTTATGAACGACTGCACCGCCGATGAGGGCATGTGCCCGCGTATGGAGTGCTGCTGCTATCACCCCATCTGGGCCGGTGCTCAGGAGTTGCTGCGCGACTACCTTGATTCTGTGACGCTTGACGATGTCGTCAATCACCGTCAATATCCCGCTGTTGACGTTAAATTCACCGACCGCGACCGCTTTGTCGAATACGCGTCGTGTGGGAAGGTGTGCGGCAAGTAAGCTGCTCGCCCTTAAGGAGCACGCATGGACATGAACCCCTTCCGTACGCTTGTGAGGACGGAAGGGGTTCGTCTGTATCGCGACCTTCCGTGGCGCCGCACGCGCGATCCGTATGAGATATGGCTGTCCGAGGTCATGTTGCAACAAACGCAGGTGGCGCGCGTGGAGACCCGTTGGGTCGAATGGCTGGACCGGTTCCCGAGCGTGTTCGCCCTCGCCGAAGCCGGTACAGCCGAGGTGTTGGCGGCGTGGCAGGGCATGGGTTACAACCGCCGTGCGTTGGCGCTCAAGGCGGCGGCCGAGCAAATCGCGTTCGATTACGACGGCGTCTTCCCCACTGAAGTGAAGGAGCTCGTCGCCCTGCCCGGCATCGGACCTGCGACGGCGCAGGGGATTCGGGCGTTCGCCTTCGATCTGCCCGGGGTGTACCTCGAGACGAACGTGAGGACCGTGGTACTGCACCATCTCTTTCCCGACGTGCCGTCTGTGCCCGACAAGGAGCTTGTTCCCATCGTCGAGGCAACCTGCCCGGCGGGGCTGGATTCGTTCGAAACATCGATCGACGTCGATGGCGGGTCCCTGGGTGCTTACGCCGTTCCTCAGGACGAAGACGATACGCCCCGTTCTTGGTATTACGCGATGCTCGATTACGGTGCGTACCTCAAAAAGACCGTTCCCAACCCCTCTCGACGCGCTAAGGCGTATACGCGCCAGTCGAAGTTCGAGGGGTCCCGTCGTCAGAAACGCGCTGAGATCGTGCGCATGCTTCTCGCGGCGGGTGAACTCGGGGAGGGGATGGATGTCCCGTCCGTGCACGCGGCGCTTTGCGCCTCCGAGCGCGATGCAGGCCGAGCTCCGGTGGAGCGTGAGCTGGTCGAGTCCATTCTCTCGGATCTGGAACGCGAGGGGTTCTGCTGTGAAAACGAAGGGGTTTGGCGCATCGCCTGATTGAGGCATCGTGGAATTGGGGTACAACTATCTCATTGGGACGGTTTCTCGATAGGGGCCGGCCCATCATCGGGTCGCGGATGTGGTGCAGCCGCGGCGCCGTGCCTGTGTTGCACCACCGAGGGAGGAACTCATGGATTTCGAGCAGTCGCAGACCAAGAAGAACCTCGAGGCCGCATTCGCCGGCGAGTCTCAGGCGCATACCAAGTATCGTTACTACTCCTCCAAGGCTAAGAAGGAGGGTTTCGTTCAGATTTCCAACATCTTCATGGAGACGGCCCTGAACGAGGCCGAGCACGCCAAGCTGTGGTTCAAGGAGCTGCACGGCGGCGATATTCCGAGCACGCTGGAGAACCTGCGCGACGCGGCGGCGGGCGAGAACTACGAGTGGACCACCATGTACGATGAGTTCGCCAAGACCGCCGAGGAAGAGGGCTTTACGGCCATCGCCGCCAAGTTCCGCGGCGTCGGCGCCGTTGAGAAGGCCCATGAGGAGCGCTACAACAAGCTTGCCGAGCGCGTTGAGAAGGGCGAGGTCTTTGCTCGCGAGGGCGTGAAGGTCTGGAAGTGCCTGAACTGCGGCCATCTGCATGTTGGCCCCACTGCGCCGGAGCTGTGCCCCGTATGCGCTCATCCGCAGGCCTATTTTGAGGAGCAGGTCGTCAATTACTAGGATCGGCGCCTCGCGTATCGCAAGTGAAGAGAGCCCCCGTGACCGAGCGATCGCGGGGGCTTATTCGTGACAGGCGATTTCGCGGTGCGAAAAACATATTTCCCACCAAGGTACTAGGGTAAAATGTACGGGTACTATACACGCAGCATAAAAGGAGTGCGCCATGGCCATGATCGACCAGCGCCCCCGCGAGACCCATCTCGCAACTACCCGTTATGTGAATACCTCCCGCACTGCGACGAGTGCGATCAGGGCGGCCGCCGTAGCCGCCGGTATCGTCACGGCATCGGTGACGGTTCCCATGGCGATACCGCCCATCGCTGCCCACGCGGCGCCAGCGAGTGCGGTTCAGTCGCTTGCGAGCCTGGATGGACAGATCCGCAAGCTCGGTAGTGCGCGCGATCTTGCGGCCCGTGCCGCCGAGGGCGCGTTGGATGAGGCCGCGGAGCGTCTACTTTTACAGCGGGAGCTCGTCAACCGCGCGGGCGAGCAGCAGCTCCGCGAGTTTTGCGAGAAGGATGCGGCCAATGCCGAGCTCGTCGACTGGCTGATGGGCGATCTTTCCGCGTTGCGTCATTACATCCTGGGCGGCAAGGTTCATACAAATAGGCAGAACGCCGCGGCGCTTCCGGCCGACTACATCCAGTCCCTCGGTATTTTGCGCGATTTGCGTAAGGCCTATGGTGGGGATCTGACTGGTGCCGACGCCGACGTCTTCCTGCGCATGATGATCGCCGCCTCGCTCGACGTTTCGGGTCGCGCGCGCCTGTGGACGGGCGACCCGGGTTTCGTATCCGATCCGCTCGTGCGCTACAACATGATCAAGGTCTTTCGTGCGGACAGCCGATATCGCTTCCAGAAGGAGCTCTTCGACGGACTGCCGGTCGAAACCATGCGCTATGTGTTCGAGAACCAGATCCCAGACGAGGAGCTCGCCTGGCTGGCCAACTACTCGCTGTATCGCTATCCCAACGCCGAGCATGAGGACAGTCGTCTGAATGCGTATTCATATGTGTGGTACAAGGGCGATTTCACCAACAATGGCGGGTATAGCTACGCTGATTTTTACGACGATGCGAAGTTCGCCGGCCCTGTGACCGAGATCAAGTCCTCCACCGGAACGGATGGCGGCGCTCTTACGACGTGGCAAGGCGGTTGGCAGGAGAAATATCGCCTCGCCTACGATGATCCGAACTTCCCCAATCAGAAGCCGACCGATCCCTATCACATCGGCTGTGGCGAAACTTCAAAGGTCCCCGGTGCCACGCAGGAAAAGACGAGGTACCACCGCCTGTGGATGGCGTTTGAGAAGGGCGGCGTGTGCGGCGCCCTTGCAAAGACGTTCGCAAATCTCAACGGCATGGTGGGTGTCCCCTCATTCGTGGTGGGACAGCCCGGCCATGCGGCGACGCTCACGTACGAGCTGCGTCGGGACGCGTCGGGCAAGATGGTGCCCACGTATCGCGTCCAAAATGACGTGTCGGGTTTTGGGCGGAGCCGGAACGCCGACGTCGCGCACTGGATGGGCGACTGGGGCCGTACCTCCACCTATGATTTCCGCGGCGGTTACGCCCTGTACGCCCAGGAGGCGCTGGCGGATGCGGAGACGTATCGTCGCAGCTACGAGGCGCGCCTGGTAGCCCTGAGCTTTGACGGCGACGCCGCCGCCCAGGAAGAGGCGATGAATGCGGCGCGGGCTGCGCAGGCCATCAACTACGATGCCATTTGCGGGCAGATCGACCTTATGGTGAAGCGCGGCGCTGCGGCCGAGGAATGGGCGGCATTCGCCTCCGGGCTCGCGGAGGACTTGAAGTTCCATCCGCTGCCGATGCACGACCTCATCAAGGAGATCAACCGTCGCACCGAAAACAAGTACCTGGTGGCACTGGACGCGATCCGCATGGATGCGCTGCAAAAAGCCACGCAGGTGACAAAGGAGGAGACCGTCAACCGCGATGCATGCGTGAGCATCGCCCATGCTCTCATGGGTCGCTCCGATGGCGCGGCGGCGCTGTTCTCCTATGATGGCGAGCATGGCGGAAAGATCCGCCTGGGCGAGCACCTGCGCGGCGGCGGCGTTGCTTGGAAGTACAGCTTGGACGGAGGCTCCTCCTGGACGCAGCTGACCGCCGGCGAAACCGAGGTACAGCTCACGGGCGATCAACTCGAGTCGATCACGGCCGAGAACGACATCAAGATCCAGCTCATCGGCGCGAATGTGGTCAACTCAATCGATATTTCCAGGCGCGAGCTCGGCCGCATCATGATCGAGGGCAACGATCGCGCCAACCGCATCTACTTCCAGGACGGCAAGGTCGTCGAGGGGTTGCAGATGCGTGTCGACGGCGGAACGTGGGAGCCTTTTGATATCGGGCGCACGTACAAGGGAAATCGCACGGTCGAGGTGCGCCGTCCCGCAACGGGAATGTCGGCGGCTTCCGAGGCTGTGACGTTCTCCTTCACCGCGGGCGAGCGCGATGCGAGTTTCGTGCCGTACGAGGAGATGGCCGTGAACTCGTATTCGTCTTCGCGCGACGGCGTGGCGATGGCGAACCGTGTCATCGACGGATACTACGGCCCGGGTAACGAGTTTTGGATTACGAATGCGGAGAGCGGTCCCGACGCATGGATCGTGATCGATTTGGGTCATGAGCGCGAGATCAGTTCGCTCACCTACTGGAGGCCGAAGGGCATCAACACCAACGGCATTCCCCGCTGGGGCAAAAACATGAGGGTGACGGTCTCGGCAGCCCCCGATACGGGCCTGCCGACGGGCGAGCCGGTCGATGCGGCGCAATTCACCGAGGTCGAAGGCTACAGCTGGAGGGGAGGCGCGGATACGAGGCCGTCCGAATGGAGCGACGAGAGGTTGAGCGCGGAGTTTGCGTTCAAGAACGGACCGGTGCGCGGTCGCTACTTCAAGATTCACCTGACGGACATCTACTTCAGCGCGACGCTCTTTGATTTTTACGAGGTCCATGAGCCGGGTCTGGAGGCCGAGCCGCTGCGCTTCAAGCCGATGGAAGTCGGTCAGCCTGTGGAGGCCCTGCCCATCGAGCTGGTCAACACGAGCAAGGCCGAGGTGACCATCGAGTCCGTCACCGTTGATTCCGATGCGTTTGTCGTGACAAAGGGGAATTCCGCGGTGGCTCCCGAGGGGACCGATTCGAGCTGGAAGATTTCTCCGGCTGCGGGCATCGCGGCCGGCACGCATGAGGCCGTGGCGACGGTGACGTACCGTGCGGCGGGTTCGAGCGCTGAGGCGCGCCAGCTCAACGTCCCGCTTGCGGTGACGGTCTCGCCAGCGAACGTGCAGGTGGCGATTTCGGTCGAGAAGATCGGCGGGGATTCGCTGCGTTTGAGCGCGACGGTTTCGGGCGTTGAGGGGCTGGAGCATCGGATTGAGTACGCGCTGTGCGATTCGCCCAATCCGCCCATGGAGGCTCCGGTGCTTCTGGGGGACGAGCCTTCGGTTCAGGGCAACCCGCTCAACACGTGGACAGCCGACCCGGCGTTCACGAGCCTGATGCCGGGCGAGAAATACTATGCCTTTGCGCGCGTGAAGGGTCTGCCCGGCCTCGACGCGGTGACATCGGATGAGGTCCAGGTCGATTTGGGCCCCGCCGAGCCTGGCCCCGAGCTTCCTGGTCCCGATGGCGGCGATGGCAATGATGGCAATCAGGGTGGCAATGGCAATGGTGGCGATAGCGGCAACGGTGGCGACAACGGCGGCGGTGACCATAGCAATGGCAACGGCGGTGACAGCGGTGACGGCAATGGCAACAGCAACGGTGGCGATGGGTCCGACGGCAGCGGCGGCGCTCCCGACGGCTCCGAGAGGCCTCAGCGGCCCGAAGGCGAGCAGTCTCAGCCGGATGCCGAGCTCGATACACCGGAGGAAACGCCCGGCGCGAGCGGTAAGCCTGCCAACGGTAAGCCCGTCAGCGGTTTGCCCTCGACGGGCGATGCTTCAATGCCGATGGCCCTGGGGGCTTTGGCGCTTGGCCTGAGCACGGCGTTTGCCGGCTTGATGCAAAGGCTTCGCCGGTCCTAGGTGATTGATCGGGCTGTTGCGGTGACACCGCACGGGTGATAGGTGGGCGCGGTCGGCGAACGGGTCTTGACTCCGGACGCCGGCCGCGCAATGCTAAGAGTTCCGATCCATGTGCGTCCTTCCCAAGGAGGAGGGCTTTGCATGGACCTTTTTATTGAGCAGCGGAAATCTATTGGATCCCAAGCGGCTTGTGCCGTTTTGGACGATTCGCCTCACTCTGTCGCTTATGAAGAGTATCAGGCTGAGCTGGCCTTCGATCGCAAGCGAGTTCGCAGGCGCCGGGTGTTGGCCGTGCTTCGGACCCTTGTGCTCATCTTGGCTGTGCCCGTCCTTCTGGTGGCGGTGTTCATCGCCTCCTACGCGCTGACGTTCGTGTTGAGTGGGGCCAGCCCCGAGGAAGTCGTGGAAGCGCTCGCCGACTGCTTTAAGATGGTTTGGGAGAATGTCAGGTCGGTCGGCGCCTCGTGGGGCATTTGGCCGTTTGAGTGAGGGCAATGGCATGGGCATGGAACTGGTTGCGGCGTTGGCTTCCGTTGCGGCTGCGGTGTGCGCGGCCACGGCGATTGCGATGCAAGTGCGCGCACATCGTGAGCTCGAGCGCAGCCGTGCGCGCATGGATGAGGCGAGCGAGCAGATGGCGCGCGCAAATGAAGCGCTCGTCTCCGTCCAATCTGTGCTCTCCCAGGTGCTCACGACGACGCAGGCGACGCTCAACCAGGCGGCCAGCACCTCGATCATCGAGCAGCAACATTTCGACTCGCAGGTGCGTGCGATCGACCAGGTGAGTTCCAAGGCCGACGAGGCGCGTCGTGAAATCGCCCAGAATCTCGAGCAGAATCGCGGGGCGGTGGAGCAGCGCCTAGACAAGGTCCGCGAGACCGTCGACGTGCAGCTCAGCGCTATTCGTCGGGATAACGAGCTCAAGCTCGAGGCAATCAGGGCCACGGTGGATGAGAAGCTCGCCACCACCCTCAACGACCGCCTCGGGGCTTCGTTCAAACAGGTGAGCAGCCAGCTCGAGGCGGTGTATCGCGGTCTTGGCGACATGCAGAACATCGCCTCGGGGGTGGGCGATCTCAAGCGCGTGCTCTCGAATGTGAAAACACGCGGCATCTTGGGCGAAGTTCAGCTTGGTGCGATCTTGCGGGACATACTGACGGCGGACCAATACGCCGAGAACGTGGCCACGAAGCCAGGGAGCACGGAGCGCGTGGAGTTTGCGGTCAAGCTGCCCGTCGAGGGCGGCGATCCCATTTGGCTGCCCATCGACTCCAAGTTCCCCGGGGACACCTACGAGCATTTGCGCGACGCCATCGAGGCGGGCGATGCGGAAGGGGTGGCGGCGGCGCGCCGAGCCCTCGAGCAGGTGATCAAAGCCGAGGCCAAAGATATCTCCTCCAAGTATCTGAGCGTTCCGGAGACCACGAACTTCGCAATCATGTTCTTGCCGTTCGAGGGGCTATATGCCGAGGTGGTGGACCGTCCCGGCCTTATCGAATGCCTGCAGCGCGACTATCAGGTGAACATCGCGGGCCCTTCGACCATGGCGGTCATCTTGAACAGTCTGCAGATGAGTTATCAGACCTTTGCCTTCCAGCGCAGAGCGGATGAGATTCAAAGGGTCTTGAGTGCCGTGAAAGCCGAGTTTCCCAAATACCAGGCGGAGTTGCGCCGCGCACTTCGGCAGATCGAAACGGCGGGCAAGACCGTCGACGGCATCATCAACACCCGCACGAATGTGATTGAGCGCAAGCTCAAGAGCGTCACCGCGATGGAGGATGACGCCCTGGCGGCCGAGTTGCTCGAGATCTCGGATGTATCCAGCGATGTAGCGGACGACGAAGAGTAAGCAAGGAGCGTGCACGAATCATGCCACGTGAGACGAATGCGGCCAAGCGCGAGCGCGCGATCGAGACATGTCGTAGGCTCAACGAGCGCTATGGCCCGGTTGAGTGCTTCCTGGACCATGAAACGCCGTTCAGATTGGTCATCGCCGTCCTGCTCTCTGCACAGACGACGGATGCCCAGGTAAATAAGGTGACGCCCGAGTTGTTTCGCCGTTGGCCCACGCCTGAGCAGATGGCCGGGGCGACATACGAGGAGCTTTCCGACGTCATCAAGTCGCTCGGCTTTTACAAGACCAAGGCCAAGCACTGCATCGCGTGCGCGCAGATGATCGTGGCCGATTACGGCGGTGTGGTTCCCAACGAGATGAAGGAGCTCGTCAAGCTTCCGGGTGTGGGGCGCAAGACGGCCAATATCGTTTTGAACGTCGGTTACGGAATCGTCGATGGCATTGCGGTGGATACCCATGTGAACCGCATCGCCCACCGTCTCAAGCTCTCGCCCAAAACGCATGAGAAGGAGCCGCTCAAAACCGAGCAGGACTTGCTCAAGATCTTGCCGCGTGAGTACTGGAATGACGTGAATCACCAGTGGATCATGCTGGGACGCGAGATCTGCGACGCCCGCAAGCCCCTGTGCGGCGAGTGTCCGCTGGCCGACATCTGCCCAAGCGCCAAACTGGGATAGCCCATTGAGATTTGTTGAGAGGCACCCTTCATGCTTATTCACCGCATAGCCGCGCAGCTCTACACCGCAGAAGCGCTTCAGGATATCGAGGCGGCCCTCGCCGCTGGTGAAGATGCCACGCTTGCGATTTCCCAATCCGGCCGCACCCTTGCGGTCGCGGCGCAGTTTGCCCGCACCCCGCGCCCCACGGTGTATATCGTTTCGGGCGAGGAGGCGGCAGACCGGGCGGCCCGTTCGCTCGCGGCGTATGTGGGCGCGGAGCACGTGGCTCGTTTTCCCGAGCGCAAGGATTATCCCTGGAAAAGCAACGAGCCGGACGATGCGGTGGTCGCCGCTCGCTGTGCCGCCATGTCGCGTGTTGCCCAGGGCGAATCGTGCATCATGGTCGCCTCGGCGCGTTCGCTGCTGCGCTGCGTCCCGCCGCTCGAGAGCCGTTATTGGCAATCGACCGTCTTTTCGGTGGGGGAGGAGATTCCGTTCGAGCAGGTGCCCGCACGCCTGGTGGGCATGGGGTACACGCGCGCCGACGCAGCCGATGCTCCCGGCCTCTTCCGCATGCAGGGCGATACCGTCGAAATCTGGGCCGCCCAATCCACGGCCCCGGTGCGTATCGAGTTCTTCGGCGATGAGATCGACCGCATCCGTCTCATGGTGGCGTCGACCGGACAGACGATCGGCGATGAGGAGTCGGTTGAGATAAGCCCCGTTCGCGAGCTCGCCCTCACCGATGACGCGGTGAAACGCATCTCGGAGGCGCTTTATCTTCCCGCGCAGAATGACACGGAGCTTGCGGCGCTGCTCGAGCTCGTGCAGGCGCGCGTGGTCACACCTGAGCTCGAGCGGTTCTTGCCGCTGATGTACGGGGGCACGGTGAGCCCGCTCGCGCACGTGCACCGCGATGCGCTTGTGATCCTTTCCGAGCCGCGGTCATTGTTCGACGATTGCGCGCGTGCGTACGAGGATCTTGAGCGCCGTGCCGCCGATGCGAAGGTCACGCGTTTGGACGGCCTCTACGTTCGCCCCCAGGAACTTGATTTCGGACGGCAGCAGCGCCTGAATTACGTGAGCCTCATCCGTGCCGGCGGCCAGGTCACGGCCGAGCTCAAGATCGAGCAGCCGGCGTTGTCAGGCTCCGACAACCGATTCGTCAGTCGTATCCAGGAGGTGGTGAACAGCCGCTATGCCTGCGTGTTCGCCATCCCCGATCGCGGGGCGCGCGAGTCGATGGAGCTCTCGTTCACCGATATCTCCGTCCCGTTCGAGGAGTCGCTGCAGGCAGCGCCGGAAAACGTGGGCCATGTGGGATCGGACGTGACCGTCTCCCTGCTCAAGCGAGATGTCGATGCGCTCAACGCACGCGGCCTCGAGGAGGGCTCCGTGGCCGTGCCCACCATCACGCGCGGTCGCGTGACTTTTGTCGACATCCCCATTCCGTCCGGCGTGGTGGTACCTTCGGCTCATTTGGCTGTGTTCAGTCTGGCCGACCTCAATTCGCGCATGGACGGCAAGCGCGGACGCCCACGTCGTCGCGTGGACATCACCGAGGTGACGTTCCCGTTCAAGCCTGGTGACTACGTGGTTCACGCCACGCACGGTATCGCATTGTTCTCCGAGATCGTTCGCCAGGAGGTGGGCGGCAAGGAGCGCGATTATTTCATGCTGGAGTATGCGGGCGGCGACAAGCTGTACGTGCCGCTCGAGCAGGTCGACCGCATCACGCGCTACGTCGGTCCCGACGGCGACAACCCGCGTCTCACGCGTCTCAACACCGCCGACTGGAGCCGCGCCACTACCAAGGCCCGTAAAAGCGCTAAAAAACTCGCGTTCGACCTGGTCGATCTGTATACGCGCCGCAGCTCCATCACGGGCTTCGCCTTTGGGCCGGACAGCGCGAGCCAGATCGAGATGGAGGAGAGCTTTCCGTACGACGAGACGCGCGACCAGCTCGATGCCATTGCCGACATCAAGTCCGATATGGAGTCGACCAAGCCCATGGATCGCCTGCTTTGCGGCGACGTGGGTTTTGGAAAGACCGAAGTCGCCCTGCGTGCCGCGTTCAAGTGTGTCGACGGTGGGCGTCAGGTCATGGTCCTGTGCCCCACGACGATTCTCGCCCAGCAGCATTACGAGACGTTCTTCGAGCGCTTTGCGCCCTTTGGCGTGGAGGTCGAAGTGCTTTCTCGCTTTCGCACACCCGCGCAGCAGCGCCGCGCGTTGGCTGCGTTTGCCGAGGGTAAAGTCGACGTGCTCATCGGCACACATCGCCTGCTCTCGGCCGATGTGAACCCGCATGAGCTCGGCCTGGTCATCATCGACGAGGAGCAGCGTTTCGGCGTCCAACATAAGGAGCAGCTTAAAAACATGCGCGAGCAGATCGACGTGCTCACGCTTTCTGCGACGCCCATCCCACGCACCATGCAGATGGCCATGAGCGGTGTCCGAGACATGAGCCTCATCACCACGCCGCCTACCGGGCGCCGCCCGGTTGCTGTGCATGTGGGTGAGTACGACCCGGATGTGGTGAGCGCGGCCATTCGCTTAGAGATTGGGCGCGGCGGCCAGGTCTACTACGTGTCCAACCGCGTGAAGACCATCGACGACGCCGTCGAGCGCGTGCTCGAGGCGGCGCCGGAGGCGCGTATCGGCGTGGCGCACGGCAAGATGAGCCCGCGCGAGGTCGAGGATGTGATGGTGCAGTTCGCCACCAAGAAGATCGATGTGCTCATCGCCACCACCATCGTGGAGAGCGGAATCGACAACTCGAGCGCGAACACCCTCATCATCGAGGACTCGCAGCGCTTGGGCTTGGCGCAGCTCTATCAGCTCAAGGGCCGTGTCGGTCGTTCGGCAACCCAGGCGTATGCGTACTTCATGTTCCCGGGCGAGCTGCCCCTCACCGAGGAGGCCACGGCGCGCCTCACCGCTCTTTCCGAGTTTCAGGACCTGGGCAGCGGTATGCGCATCGCCATGCGAGACTTGGAGATTCGTGGTGCGGGTTCGCTCGTCGGCGCCGAGCAGCACGGCAATCTTTCGAGTGTGGGCTTCGACCTGTTCACGCAGATGCTTGGGGCTGCCGTGGCCGAGGCGCGCGGCGAGGGCGGTGCGGACGTGGAGCAGGCGGGCGTTGCCATCAACCTGCCGGCCGACTTTTTCCTGGCAGAGGAGTACGTTCCGGCGGTCGACCGCCGCGTGCTGGTGTATCGAAAGCTCGCTGCGGCCGATATGCTCGAGCAGGTGGACGCGCTGCAACTGGAGTGCGAGGAGACGTTCGGGGCGCTGCCCGAGGCCGCGCAGAACCTGTTCGACCGTACCCGCATCCGCATCCGCGCCGACAGGCTCGGGCTTGAGAGCGTCTCGCTCATCGCGGGCAAGCTCACGTACCAGGGTGTCGACGTTCCCAAGGACGTTGCATTCGAGCTGCGCACCAAGTTGGGGGCCATCGCATTTCCCAAGACGCGTAAGTTCACGGTCCCGTACAAGGTCGGGGCGGGCAATGGCAGCGGTATTGGTCGCGGCATCAACGCAGATGTCTCCAACGGCGGCATCGGGCCCGTTCGGGCGGCGCTGGATATCCTCATCCAGCTCGGCCCCTCGGGAGACGACGACTAGCGCCTCGTTCGGAGATGCGTCTCACTTGGGGACAGGCACCAATTGAGACGTGATCGAGGTGTGCGTGCAATGTCGAAAAATGCAGCGTTGAGGCGTGCCAATTTCGACATTGCACGCGCTTTGCCGGACGCTTCAATTGAGGCCGTCTCCAATTGAGGCGGAGATCTATCGGGGGATGCAACCGATTCGGAGCGATTTGACGTTGGGTTAGCGGCCGTCGTCCTGCTGCAGGCCGGACTGCTCCTGGCGGCGGGCTTGCTTGGACAGCAGACGGGCGGGCTTGTCCGGGTCGGGCACCGCGGTGGGCAGCGGCTCGTCCACATGGCCGCCCCACCAGCCGCCCACGAAGTCGAGCGTGTGGAACACGTTGATTACGGCGCCGGGGTCGACGTCGCATACGAGCTTGATGATGTCCTGGCTCTCATAGGTCGATACGACGGTGTGAAGCAGGTACATCCTGTCGCGGCTGTATCCACCGACGACCTCGGCGCAGCTGATGCCGTGCTGGAAGTGGTTGACGTAGGCGGTCATGACCTCGTCCGCCAGGCGCGTCGTGATTTGCAGCGTCACGCGGTCGTAGCGATGGTAGAAGCTGTCGATCGTCTTGGTCGAGATGAACTGGAACACGATGGAGTATGCGGCGTTGTCCCAGCCGAACATCTGGCCGAAGATCACCAGGATGAGGCAATTGAAGGCGAAGATGGCTCCCCAGATGGTCTTGCCCGTGTGATTGGAGACCCACAGGGCGATAAAGTCGGTGCCACCCGTTGAGGCGCCGGCCTTGAGGGCGATGGCGATGGACAGGCCCGAGACCACGCCGCCGAAGATGATGAGCATGATCTTGTCGCCCAAAAACGGGCCGAAGTTGAAGATGTTGAGGAACAGCGAGGACAGGGCGACTTGGGTCATCGAGAAGATGACGAAGCGCCTGCTGATGCCGCTCCAGCACATGGCGGCTACGGGGATGTTGAGCGCGAGCATGCCGAGCGAGGTGTCGATGTGCACGCCGCCGAGCGCGGTGATGCGGTCGACGAGGACGGCAACGCCGGTGAAGCCGCTCGGCAGCAGGTCGGCGGGCTGCACGAACGCCTGGATCAGGAATGTCTGGATGAGCGCCGAGACCGTGACGGCAACCGCGGTGATGATGCGGCGGACGATCGTGAGACGCGCGAGCTCGAGCGCGCGATCGGTGAGTGCGTCGACGGCGTTTGCCACGGCAGCTCCTTCGATGTGGGGATTGGATAAAAGTGTGGGCCGATTGTATCACGCGCCCTTGGCTTCGATGATGTGGTAGCGCGTTGCGCGCGCTTTACCGTCTTTCGCCATGATTCCACGCTCGACCAGCCCGTTCAGGACCTTGAGCGCCGTGTCGCGCCCGCAGGAAAGGACGCGTTCGACATCTTGGCGAGAGAGCTCACCGTCCGTTTTGAGCGCGTATTCAAGGATCAGGCGTTCTGTTGCGTCACCGGTCCACCTTGCGTCCAATTCCACCTTTCTGGCGTGAGGTCGCTTCTCGTCCGAGGGGATGGCGGCTTCATGGCTCGCGGCGATACACCCGTCGGACCGCTTGGCCTCGCGCAACCGACTCTCCGTCTGCTCTCGTAGCGGGCGGAATGCGCGAGCGACATCAGGTGGCAGCGCCCCCTCGTCATCGAGCCGCCTGAATGCGTCGTAATCCCCGCGGAGGCCGGGCCCCTCGTTGCTCCTGAGGTTGAGATTCGGGTTGCGCGTCGTGTTGCAGTTGGGCAGCGTGAGATAGAAGAAGCCGTTGGCCTCTACCTCTGGCTGGAGCTCCTCGTGTTCGTAGAGCTTGAAGATCTTTCTCAGGCCCGAACCGTACGCCTCTGCGATTCCCAGACGGTGGAAGATTTGCACGAGGGCTCCGTTCCTGCTGTTCGAGGAGCCCATGATCGCCTGTTCAAGGCTGATGTCGAATAAGTCTCCGCGCGATATGAAGCGCAGTTGCGTTCTGTTCATTTTCACCAAGGTGGGTGTGTCTTCATCGTAGTCGCGGTGAAGCAGGCAGTTGAGCAGTCCTTCTCGCACGGCTTCGAGAGGGTAGTCGTACTTGTCGATGCGCTGCGCCGTTGGGAAGTAGGAGCGCAGGTTATTGTTGAATGTGAGGAACTGGAGGGCGTCATCGAACTGCTTGAGGATCGAACCGGTGCATTCCAGGCGGTTGAGAAACTCCGTTTCCGCATCGTCGTTGAAGATGGCGAGCTTGAGTTCATGGGGATTTTGGTCGGAGATGAGTAGCGCGAGGTTGGAGAAGGCTCCTTCTCGGGAGTAAAGACCGAGGGCTTGGAAGCGGGTCTCGTCGAAGGGGATGCCGCGGTAATCGAATGCGCGCCTCGCTTCATGGAAGGTCAGGTCCTGTATGCGAGACTGACGCGTCTCGTATGAATCTCCGTCTACCAGGCGGATCAAGCGTCGGATGTCCCGTCGAGACATGGGGATATTCGCGGGCCCCACGCGGGTGAATGTTCCGGCGGGTACGGGTCCCTTGTTCGAAAGATAGTAGGGGCGTTCGTCGCCGACGTCGACGCCGACCTTGATGAGCATCTTTCCGTCGAGATCATATGGTTCTATTGATACGAACTGCATGATCTCGGGACAGACGAGATCATGGATGAGATTGCTGAGCCTGAGCATCTCGCCGTCGAGATCTTCGGAGGGGACGCCGATTGGATTGCCGAAATCGTCGATGCCGACGTAGATGGTGCCGCCGAGCGTGTTGGCAAACGCCACGACCGTCTTGCAGATGCGCTCGTTTACCTCGAGCTTGAATTCGATGCGGTCGGATTCCCTCAGCTCCATGACGACTCCCGGTTCTATCGGTATCGACGATATGAAGAGTCTATCACCGTAAAACCGACGATTCAACCTACGATACACTGTCTGCACGAACGGCTATCATCGTGTGCGGTATCGAAAGCGAAAGGTGCGGCGCGTGATAGACGGGGCAAAGCAGACACTCAAACAGTACTTTGGCTACGACTCCTTCCGTCCGGGTCAGGAGCGGATGGTTTCTGCCATCCTCTCCGGTGAGGACGCGTTGGGCGTTATGCCCACGGGCGCGGGCAAATCCATTTGCTATCAGGTCCCGGCTCTCATGCTGCAGGGGCTCACCCTGGTCATCTCGCCCCTCGTCTCGCTCATGGGCGACCAGGTCCGCGCACTCAAGGAAGTCGGCGCCCGACCGAGTTATCTCAATTCCTCGCTCACGCCCGCCCAGCAGAATACGGTGCTCAAGCGCGCCTCAGAGGGTTGGTATCAGATCATGTACGTGGCGCCCGAGCGTCTGTCCGATCCTCGATTCGTCGAATTCGCCCAGCGCCTGGCCCAGCCCGGTGGATTGGGCCTGCCCCTGATCGCGGTCGATGAGGCGCACTGCGTATCCCAATGGGGCCAGGATTTCCGGCCCTCCTATCTCGCGATCGCCGACTTCATCGACGCGCTGCCCCAGCGCCCCGTGGTGGCGGCTTTTACGGCCACGGCGACGAACCGCGTACGCGACGACATCTCCGAGATGCTCGGGCTCCATTCGCCGCAGTCGGTGGTGACTGGCTTCGACCGTGCGAACCTCTCATTCAACGTGGAGGAGATGGGAGACAAGGCCAAGGCGACCTGGATCCGCGATTACGCGCTCGCCCACAAGGACGAGAGCGGCATCGTGTACTGCGCGACGCGCAAGGCGGTGGACGAACTCTCCGACGAGCTCGGCCGTGTCCTGGGGCCGCACGGCATCCGGGTCGCGCGGTACCACGCGGGTATGGGGCAACAGGATCGCGCTTCCGAGCAGGCGGCCTTTATCGCCGACGCCGCGCCGCTCATGGTCGCTACGAACGCCTTTGGCATGGGCATCGACAAGCCGAACGTGCGCTACGTGATCCACCACAACGTGCCGGAGAGCATCGAGGCGTATTACCAGGAGGCGGGCCGCGCGGGGCGCGACGGTGATCCGGCGGCGTGCTATCTGCTTTGGAACGGGCATGATTTCAGCCTGCGTCGCTTTTTCATCGAGAAGGATGTGCCGGACGACACGTTGGGCCCGGAGGAGCGCGAGTTTGCGCGTCAGAACCGTTATCGCCTGCTCGCCCAGATGGAGGGCTATTGCCAAACGACCGGTTGCCTGCGCGCCTACATCCTGCGGTATTTCGGCGACGAGGGGGCTCTTGGCATCGAGACCGGCGGGGCCTCGTCATCTGAGGGGTGCGGAAACTGCTCCAACTGTTTGACGCACTACGAGGTCGAGGATGTGACGGACGTCGCGCTCTCCGCCCTGCGGATGGTCGCCGCGACGGGTGGGCGCTTTGGCAAGGCGCTCGTTGCCGATGTGCTGCATGGTGCGAATACCGAGAAGATCCGGCAGTTCAACTTGTTTGACGCTCCCGGGTACGGCGCTGTGGGCGAGGTCCCTCTCAAGCGCATCAAGGAGGTCGTGGACCAGTTGGTGGGCTGCGGGTACCTGGTGCAGTCGCAGGGGCGCTTCCCGGTGGTGGGCCTCGGCCCTCGCGCCGATGAGGCCCTGGCACCGCAGCATGCGGGCGAGTTTGCCTTCACCGTGAAGAAACGCGCCTCGAAGACCAAATCGGCCAGCCGTGCGCGGCGCGCCGTCGATTTGGTGCGTGAGGAGGCGGCGTTGGACGCCCGCTCGCGCGTGGGCGATGATGCCGAGCTGTTCGAGGAGCTGCGCGATCTGCGTCGAGAGCTCGCCGACGAGCATCAGGTTCCCGCCTACATCATCTGCTCGGATGCCACGTTGCGTGGCATGTGTCGCAAGAGGCCGGCCACGCGAGAGGAACTGCTCGACGTTCCCGGCATCGGCGAGAAGAAGGCTGACGCATATGGGGCGGCCTTCCTTGCTGCGATCGCCGATTACGAGGCGAGCGTGCGGTAGAGCGTCCGATATCGAGCTCTTTAATCGGACTCGGTGCAACGCGGGCATGGGAAGACCGACTACTGTCCAGTGACGTCCGGGTAGACGCCGCATAGTAGATGGCCTGCTCTTCCGGAGTCTTGCCGGCAAGCAGATGCGCGTCGTCGCGGTAGCCCAACGGCTTGAGTCTGATCTGGATGGTTCGACGTCCATATAGGGGGCTCTTATATCCGAGAACCTCGCTCTCCATGAAGCCTTCGTTGCTGCCGCAAAGGGTGAGCATAAGGTTGGCGGATTTGAAGGCGTGGTCGATGGCGATTTGGAGTGTTGAGGGCAGCGAGGGGTTGGCAATGGCGGCGTAGGGGAATTCGTCGAAGACGAACACCGTTCGTTTGTCTCTCGGACAGCGATCAGCGATGTGGCCTAGTGCACTGCCCCATGTCTCGAACGCGGGGTTGTCCTTGCGTCCGACAAACATGGCGGTCTCCTTAAGCATGTTGCGATTAGGGCAATCATGACATGCTTACTAATTCAGGATGGCGTATCACTGCCGTAAGCGTCCAAGCGTGTTCGAAGCGGTCCATCATGACCCGTGCTCGTTGGGGCGAGATGGACTAGTCTCCGACGTGTTCGAGCTTCTCAGTTGACTCAACGGTGTATGCGTAAAGGTCGCCGTTGTAGTAGGTGTCAGTGTATTCGAAGGGGATGAGTTCCCCCTCTTTTTGCGTGTAGGTGACGTGCGAAGAACAGAGAAGCGCAATATCGGTTGCCCCGAGGAGCTCTTGTTGCCGCGCCGTGGGCAGTGCGGCGCTAAAACGTTTGCTGGGCGCAAGAATCGTCAGACCGAGCGTTTTCACATAGGCGTAGAACGAGTTGTCGAGACACTCGATGCTGATGGCGGGTATCACGATGCCTGAAACGTAGGTGTCGCCAATCGCGATGGGGCGGCCGTCGCCCATGCGAAGGCGAACGAAATGGTGCACGAGATCGTCATCGTGCAGTTTGAGCTTTGCGGCGATTTCGGGAACCTCATGGGCCCGGTGGACCTCGTATGAGATCAGTTTGGCCGAGGCGGTCATTCCAATCGCCTCCATGTCTTCGGAAAAGCTGCGCCCGCTGCTCGCGCTTTTTTCAACGCGCGACGCTCTCACGAACGTGCCTTTGCCGGGAATTCGTTCGATGTAGCCGCTGGTACGCAGATTGTCGAGGGCTTTTCCGATTGTGGTTCTGGAGAAGCCGTATTTGCGACAAAGGTCTTCTTCCGTCATGAGCTGGTCTCCGGCGGATAGCTCACCGCTGTTAATGGAATCGCGAATAGCCCGTTCGACAATCTGATACTTGGCAATCTTTGACATGACAAATCCTTTCAGCAAATTAATGGTACTCGAGAAAATGTCTTATTACCAGAGCAATTGCAAACTCAATTTAGCAGCAGGCAGATTCAGGATGCCTACAGGTTGGATGGGCGCTCATCACTCCCAACGTCGGTTGCAGTACTGTGTGAAGAAGGCAAGAGCCGGCAAATGTTCTAACGAAAAATACCGTTCACGGTAAAAATCATGTCATTTAGAGTTTACAAATTAGAATTATCATTGCAATAGAGTGGAAAATGACTTATTAGATAATATCAATGCAATGACAAATGATCATCTGGTCGATGGGAGAAAGTAGTATGTCTTCAGATTTGATGCAGGAATCTCCGAGCATGATGGGCTATATGCGCGATCAAGGCCGTGCGCTGCGCGATACGTTTGCCCGTCGTGAAGAGTTCTGTGCTCCCATGCGCGACCTGTTCGCCTCGCACGAGATCGAGCAGGTATATTTCATCGGTTCCGGCACCAGCTACAATGCCGCGCTTTATATCGCGTCGTGTTTCGAGCGTCTGGCGAAGGTGTTTGCCGTTGCCGAAGTTCCCACGCGCTTCATCGACATGCGCCTTGCGACGCTCGCGCCTGAGCGCGCCCGCAAGACGCTCGTCGTGGGCATCTCCCAATCGGGCACGAGCGTGTCTACGGTTGCGGGCGTGCGCGCCGCGCGCGAGGCGGGTTGTCTCGCTGTGGCGGTGACCGATGCCATGGAGAGCCTGATCACGCGCGAGGTCGACGTCGCGGTCAAGCTCACCTGCGGGGTGGAGCTGATTCCGGTTGAGACGCGCGGGTATGTGGTGACGCTGCTCGAAGGGCTGCTCATGGCGCTCGACGCCGGCTTGACTTCCGGGGCGCTGCCTTGTGAGGATCATGGGCGCATCATGGGTCAGATCCGTGAGCTCATTGAGCGCTACGACGACGTTTTCGACGAGGTGGAGGCTTGGTACGACGCGAACGCCGCCGATTTCGTCAACATGGAGCGCGGCGCGATCGCCGCATACGGCCTCAATTACGCGACGGCGGTGGAAGGCGAACTCAAGCTAGGTGAGACCTTCAAGCGCCCGGTCAACTCTTACGAGATGGAAGAGATGATTCACGGTCCGCAAATGGCGTTCGATGGCGGCACGTTTGTGTTCCTCATCGCGTCGAACGAACACGGCATCGATCGTGTGCCGCTGTTCTCGTCGTTCTTCTTGGATAACAAAATCACGAGCAATGTTTACGTGATCGGCGATACATCCGCAGCGGCAGCCATCGAGTTGCGCGAGTGCGACCTGTGCATTTCCAAGGAGATTCCCGCGCTGCTCAGTCCGCTCGTCTATACCCTTCCGTTTCAGATGATCGCCGCCAAGAACTGCATTGCGGTCGGTATCGACACGGCCAGACGTCCCGAGGGCAAGAGGTCGTTTGCACACGTTTACAGTGAGGAGTGATCATGAATCAAATAATTGTCGCAACCCACACTACCCTGGCGACGGGGTTCGAGGCGTTCGTGAAGTTTTTCATGCCCGATGTGGCGAATCTGCACATCATCAACGCCTATGTCGACACACCTGAATTTGAGAATCAATTGCGCGGTGTTCTCGACACCCTCCCCGCCGAAGACGGGGTAATCGTACTGACCGACATCGCCGGTGGAAGCGTGAACCAAAAGGCGGCGCTGTTGATGGGAGAGTACGGTTTCAAGCTCGTCGCCGGCATCAACGCCTCGTTGTTGTTGGAGCTCGTGTGCCGGACGGACCCCATCTCCGATGAGGATCTCGCCGCGGCGGTCGAGCAGGCGCGCGGTCAAATGGTGTTTATGAATGCGCTCGCCCTAGACGATATCGACGATTCAGATGAGCTGTAAGCCGCGCAAGCGGTGGCAATCATGAAGGGAGAACAACGATGATTGCACTTGTACGAGCTGATGACCGACTACTGCATGGTCTGGTGGCTGTCTCGTGGACGTCTGACGTGGCGCCCGAGACGATTCTCATCGCAAATGACGCCGCAGCCAAGGACACCTTCTTGTCAAACACGATGAAAATGGCGAAGCCCGCCGGTGTGAAGATGGGCATCAAATCCATCGAAGGCGCCGTGAAAGCTCTGAACAACCCGATCAACGATGGAAAGAAGATCTTCCTGGTGGTCGAGAGTGTCATTGACGCGGAGAGCATCTTCAACCAGCTCAACAACAAATTCAATCGCTTGAACATCGGTACCGCCGGCGTCAAGAAGCAGCCTGGTCAGGAGTACCGTCCCACGTTGCCTCAGGTGCATGTCAGTCGAGCGGACTATGAGGCAGCCGAGCGCCTCGATGCCCAGGGTGTCAAGGTGTTCGCGCAGGTAACCCCCACGCGCGAAAAGATGGATTTCGCTGAGATCAAGAAGGTGTTCGCCTAGGTGCAGGAAGCCTAGACAAATAGGGAAGGGGAGCAGCTATGCTTCAAGGTGTTCTGGTGGCACTTGCCGCCACGCTGATTTACCTGGAATCTCGCATCGGCGGTCAGCACATGATCGACCGTCCGATCATCATCGGTCCGGTGGTCGGCCTCATCATGGGCGACCCAGTGACCGGTCTCGTAGTCGGCGGCCAGCTCGAGCTGGTTTGGATGGGTCTGGCCGGTATCGGCACAACGACCCCGCCCGATGTCGTGACGGGCTCGGCGCTCGGTACCGCGCTTGCGATCCAGACGGGCGCCTCGTACGAGACCACGCTCGCTCTGGCCATTCCGATCTCCCTGTTGGCCCAGTTCGGCGCCATCGCCGTGCCGACCGTCAACGCGATCTTCGCGCATCGCGCCGACGCTTGCGCCGCCAACCGCGATTACAGGGGCGTCGAGCGCTGCCTGTGGATGGGCACGTGCGTCTATTTTGTCATGTACTTCTGCATGACCCTCGCTGGTTTTCTGGTTGGATCTGAGGTCATCACCCGCCTTGTCGAGATGATTCCGGATGTCATCCAGGATGGCCTCGCCCAGTCCGGCAACTTGCTGCCCGCCATGGGTATTGCGATGCTTATCCAAATGACCTGGGATAAGAAATTCGGCGTTTTCCTCTTTCTTGGTTTCGCCCTTGCAGCCTTCCTCGGGGTCAGCACCATCGGCGCCGCCGTGTTCGGCGCGATCTGCGCGGTCATCTACTTTCTGTTCATCGGCGGCAACGCAGCGTCCCCCGAGCTTGCTAGTGCCACCTCGAGCGATTTCATCGACGAAGATTCTGAGGAGCTGTAATCATGGCAGAAGAGAAAAAGCTGAGCACCGCCACGCTCAAGAAGGTATTCAACCGTCATTATCAGCTGCTGGGTTGCTTCAACTACGAGCGCCAGATGTCCACCGGTTTCGCTTGGACGATGATGCCGGCGTTGCGCAATCTGTACGGTGATGACCCGGATAAGATGCAAGAGGCCGTGAAGCGTCACCTCGAGTTCTTCAACTGCGCAACGACCGTGTCTCCGTTTATCATTGGCATCACCTGTGCCATGGAGGAGCAGTACGCCAACTCCGCCGAGGGGGAATACGATCCCGCCTCCATCACATCGGTGAAGACCGCTCTGATGGGTCCGCTTGCCGGTATCGGCGATAGCTTCTTTTGGGGCACTTTTCGCGTTATCGGTGCAGGCATCGCCGCCCCGCTGGCGATCGCCGCGAACGTGCTGGGCCCCATCCTGTATCTGGTCATCAATGTGATCCCCTCCGAGATCGTTCGTCGCTTGGGATTCAAGATCGGTTATGAGGGCGGTTCGAAGTTCCTCGACCGTATCCAGGCCGACGGTACCTTGCAGAAGATGACGGAAGCGGCTCGCATCATGGGCTTAGTGGTCATCGGCGCGATGATTCCCTCGATGGTCACCATCGCGCTCACTGCCACGGCGAGCATCAATGGCGCCGAGATCGTTGTCCAGGACATCTTCGACCAGATCTGCCCGCAGATTCTGCCACTGGGCCTTGTGTTTGCCTGCTACGCGCTGCTCAAGAAGCGCGTTTCCGGCACCGTCATCCTTTTCGGCCTGTTGGCACTCGGAATCGTGATGACCGCGTTTGGCTTGGTGTAGGCGGTACTGCCCCGCGGTGTCGCAAAAAGACGCGGGGCATGGCCCCCATTTCCGGGCGCCGTTCGGCTGGACCGGATGATGTCGCCCATCTACGAACAGAAAGGAAGCTCCATCATGTCGGAGAGGAAATCCAGGGAAGAAGTGTACGCAAGCCTTGAGGATGGCTTGATCGTCTCGTGTCAGGCGACGCCCGCCGAGCCCCACTACATGCCGGGGATCACGACGATGTTCGCCGAGTGCGCACAGTGGGCGGGTGCCAAGGGCCTGCGCGTCGATTCACCCGAGAATATCCGCGCCATCAAGGAGAAGGTCGACCTGCCGGTCGTGGGCATCTGGAAGATCGATCGAAACGTGAAAGATGTCTACCTCACGCCCACGCTTGAGGCGGCTCAGGCAGTGTGGGACGCCGGCGCCGAGATCATCGCGCTTCAGGCGACAAATCATAAGCGCGACGACGGCCTGCTCTCCTACAAGACCATCGAGGAGGTCAAGGCGGCCATTCCCGAGGCGCTCATCTTCGCCGATGTCGCAACCGCCGAGGATGCCCGCATCGCCGCGGAGTGCGGTGCGGATTTCGTCGCCCCGACGCTGTACGGATACACGAAGGCCGGCTGCTTCGACAAGCTCGACATCAAGGACTCCCCTGATTTCTATCTGCTCCGCGACATCGTCGATGCCATCAAAGGCACGGATGCGCGCGTGATTATGGAGGGCAAGGTCTCCACTCCCGAGATCGCCGTCCAATGTCTGTATATGGGTGCCTATGCCGTGGTCGTCGGAAACGCCATTACGCGCCCGCACATTACCGCCAAGCGCTTCGCGCGCATGCTCAACCGCTATCACGAGGAGTAGGTTCTGCGAGCCGCCGGCTTGCCCGGTTTCGCGAACAGGAACACGCAGAGAGGATCAATCCATTATGGCAACGAACGATTGGGATATGTACGACTACATTCTCGAGTCGAAGGACGCTGTCCGAAACATCGTCGAGCATCAAGATGAGATCTTCGGCGAGGCGCTCGACTATCTTGAGGGCAAGAATATCGACCGAATCTATATCGCTGGCTCCGGTACGAGCTATCATTCGGCATTCGCCGCGCGCAAATTGATCGAGGACAAGCTCGGCATCGAGGTTACGGCCGTTTACCCTATGGAGTTCGTCGACAACACCCGCGTTTTCACCAAGAACGCCCTGGTCATCGGCATCAGTCACGCCGGCCGCTCCACTTCCACCATCAAGGCGCTCGATCGCGCCCGTGAACTCGGCCTCGCCACTATCGCCATGACCGCCGAGCGCGACCGCCCGCTGAACGACCATGCCGACGTAACCACCTACATCGAAATCGGTGACGAGTTCGCCGGTCCCAAGACCAAGGGTTTCATCGGCTCCATCGCCACTCTCGACGTCCTGGGTCTCATGCTCGCCGTCCGTCGCGGTGCCATCACCGAGGAGGAGAAGGGCGAGCTTGAGCGCAAGATGCTGGCCACCACCGACAATATCCCGGCGATTGCGGACGCGGCGTGGGCCTGGTACCGAGAGAACGCGGAGGACCTGAAGCGGTCGCACCGTCTTGTGGTGCTCGGCTGCGAGGGGAACATGGGCGCCATGCTTGAGGGCACCCTCAAGATCTGGGAGGCGGTCCGTTACGCCGTCGCCGGCTATGAGCTCGAGGAGTTCATGCACGGTGGGTACCATTCCATCGACGATAAGACCTATATGCTCAGCTTGGGCAACCCCGGCAAGCACTTTGAGCGCATGCTGCGCATGCGCGATTACTTCGTCAAGGAGCGTGGTGCCCACTGCTTCGTGATTACCTCCGAGGACAAGGGCCATCGCGACGTCGACTTCGTCTTCCCGTTCCAGAACGAGCCGTACTTCTCCAGCATGGAGTACGTCGTCCCGCTCCAGGTCATCGCCCGCAAGCTTTCTCTTGATCTCGGGATCGACTGCAACATCGCGAGCGACCCCGATTTCCACAAGAAGATGGGCAGCTACACCTACTAGCGCATCGACTCAGTTGGGAACAAGGCCGTCTGGAGATGAATGAACTGCTCTCCAGGCGGCCTTTTCCGCACCAACATGAAGATGAGGAGTTCGACTGTGGACAAAAAGGGGATGTTCCTTGTTTCCGCCGCCGGCATCATGTGGGGGTTTGTCGGTATTTTCGTGACTCATTTGGCGAGCATGGGTGTGTCGACGGTTGGGATTGTGACCTTGCGCATGGGCGGATCGGCTCTGTGCGTGGCGATGTTCATCGTGCTTTCGGAATTGGCGTGCGGGCGGTCTTGGGATGAGATTGCCGGCTTTTTCAGATGTAACCCCCGCGATCTCGCGCTGATCGCAGCGATGGGCTTTTTGGGCTTGGGGGTCAGCAATCTTTGCAGTTATCAGGCGATGCAACTGGTTGGCGTGGCAACCTCGACGGTGCTGTTGTATACAGGGCCGGTGTTTGTGGGCATTGCCTCGGCGTTGCTGTACGGCGAGCCGCTCGATGGACAGAGATGCGTCGCCTTTGCATTAAATCTGTTCGGCTCTTTTCTCGTGGTGACGAACGGCGATGTGTCAGGGATGTCCTTTGACGTGTTCGGTGTCGCATTGGGCGTCTTCGCTGCGCTAATCAATGTGGTGTATGTGCTGGGTGGAAAACACCTTGCGGGCGCACATGATCCGCGAGTATTGGTATGCTATGCGTTTCTGTTCGCGTTCATCGGTCTTTTGCCCATCGGTTTCCCGTTCCGAGATGTGACGCGCGTCGCGGGCCTCGAGCTCGCGTCGTGGTCGTTTGTATTTTGCCTGCTTCCTTCTGCTGCGGCATACCTGCTCTATATGGCGGGTATCGCCACGGGGCTCGAGGCGGGCAAGGTGTCCGTGCTCGCATCTCTCGAGGTGGTTTCCGCGTCGTTGGTCGGTGTGTTGCTGTTGGGCGATCCGCTGGGGGCGGCGAGCGCGGCGGGAATCGTTGTGGTCTTTTTGTCCGTGGCGGCCATGAACCTCAACATCGCTGGTAAGCGCGCGTCGTATACCCTTGGCTTGCTGGCGTTCGTACGTGAAGAATGGGTCCAGGCGAATTTCAAGGCAAAGACCGCAAGGCTGTATTGGTGACAGTGCGGCGAAGCCTATTTCACCCGTACGCTCTCGGCACGGATATTAGGCCGCCTGACTTGAACCAAGCGTTCGGGTCTGGCGGCTTTGTCCTATGTGGACGCAGAGAAATGTCGGCAAGAGATGATCTGATGTAGTGGAGAGTGCGAACTTTGGCGCCCTGCGAAGCCAGACGTTATGACATGATGGATGTGACCTGACGATTTTAGTGGTTGGGATAAGAGGGGTGGAAGATGATGGCACGGTCGGAAAAGCACGAGGCGCACGCCGGGTCGTATCACATGAACCTGCGCGGTGTGGCCTGCGCCCTGGCGGGCGGCGCGCTGTGGGGCTTTTCCGGTACGGCCGTGAGCTATCTGTTCCGCTCGAGCGGAATCGACCCCATGTGGGTGATGAGCGTGCGTATGGTCCTCGCGGGCATCCTGTTTCTGCTGTTTTCCGTTGCGCGCGGCGATCGCCGTCCCTTTGAGCTGCTGCGCGACAAGTCCGCTGTGCGGGATTTGCTGCTTTTCGCGGGCGCGGGGCTGTTTCTCAACCAGTTCTCTTACCTCATGGCCATCCAGGCGACGAATTCCGCCACGGCAACGGTCCTGCAGAGCCTGCAGCTTCTGCCCGTTGCGGCGGTTGCGTGTGTGATCGGCCGACGAGCGCCCAAGCGTCGCGAGGTCATCGGCATGGTCCTTGCACTCGCCGGCACCTTTCTCATCACCACCGGCGGGGACCCCTCGCAGATGGCGCTGCCGCCCGCGGGTCTCGCGTTCGGCCTGCTCGCCGCTTTGGGAGGGGCCGGCCTTGCGGTGTTTCCCGGCAAGATCCTCTCCACCTACGGTGTTTCGGCGGTGAATGGCTGGGCCATGCTGCTGGTCGGTCTCATCGCCGCTCCGTTCGTGCCCGATTGGGGGCAGGCCGTCGCCTCGTTCGACATCTCGTGCTGGGTGGTCTTCGGCGCGCTTGTGGTCTTGGGCACTTGGTGCTCGTACCTTTTCTATATGCAGGGTGTACACGAGATCGGATCGCTCAAGACTGCGATGCTCTCCACGGTCGAACCCATTTCCGCCACGGTGTTGAGCGCACTGTGGATCGGCGTCGTGTTCTCACCGACCGACCTGTTGGGCTTCGCGATGATCATCATCATGATGCCGCTCGTCGCGTGAGGCGCGTCTCGCGGCTACTTGGCGTTCCAGGCTGCCTCGTCCCACCAATCAAGCTGGGCGATGTTGTCGCGGATGTGCTGACAGCTCTTGTGGAAGCCTTCGAGCTCGCGCTCGGAAAGATCGAGTGTGTAGACCTCCTCGACGCCCTCAGCGCCGATCACGCACGGCAGTGAGGTGAAGATGCCCTCCTCGCCGTATTGGCCGGTCATGAGCGTGGAGGCGGAGAGCACGGCGTGCTCGTTGTGCAGCACGGCGGCGCAGACACGCGCGGCGGAGTTGGCAACGGCGTACTCGGTGCACTGCTTGCCGGCGTATGTCACATAGCCGCCCTTGCGTGCGAGTTCCTCGATCTGCATGTGATCGAACGCGTACTTCTCGGGGTTCTCGGCCTCGAGCTCGCTGAACTTTTTGCCGGCGATGGTCGCCGCCTTGAACGCGCCGATCTGGCTGAAGCCGTGCTCGCCGATCATGTACGCGTCGATGGACTTGGGCGAGATGCCGATCTGCTTGGAGATCTCGGTGCGCAGGCGCGCTGAATCCAAACCGCAGCCCGAGCCGATGATTTTCTTGGGATCATAGCCGGTCAGGTGCCAGAGTTCGGTGCACACGACGTCGCAGGGGTTGGAGATGCTCACGAAGATGCCGTCGAACCCGGCGTCGACGACGCGATTGGCGAAGGTACGCGCGGCGTCGGTGGTGTAGAACAGCTCGCCGTCGCGGTTGGTCGCGGCGAGTGCGACCTTGCCTGCGGCGTTGACAACGATGTCGCAGCAGGAGAGTTCTTCGTAGCGGTCGCCGCAGTTCACGATCTTGGTGTTGTACGGCACGAAGCTGAGTGAGTCGCGCAGGTCCTGGACCTCGGAGGTCACCTTCGTCTCATTGATGTCGCACAGGTAGAGCTCGTCGGCGATTCCCTGCATCAGCAGGCTGTTGGCGACATGCGCGCCCACGTGGCCCTGGCCGATCACGCCGATCTTTCGAGTCTGGTACATATCCGAGTCCTTTCGGCCGAAGTTTGCGTAAGGGTAATTGTAATTCGCACCGAGCACTGCGCCGAGATAAAGTGACATGACTTCGTTCTGACACATTGCGGTGGCGGCATGTGGGGGGCGGACGTTCCGGGCGTGATGGGCTCTGCGAACGCAGCGGGTTGCGGGCGCGGCGGGGCTGCGGGGCGGCGCGGGCGCGCACGTACGGCGTCCGTGGCGCGCGGTTCGCTCCGGCACCGGTTCGCATCGAGCCAACCTCCCAGCGCGCACGTTTGTGTCGTACCATAGGGGGATGTGAACCAAGGAGGCCCCATGCCCATTCGCATCCCCGACGCCCTGCCCGCTACCGCGGCGCTCGAGAGCGAGAACATCTTCGTCATGACCGAGTATCGCGCGCTGCATCAGGACATTCGTCCGCTGCGCGTGCTGATCTTGAACCTCATGCCCACCAAGATCGCCACCGAGACGCAGATCATGCGGAAGCTCTCCAATACGCCCCTGCAGATCGAGGTCGAGCTGCTGCGCACCCGCAGCCACGAGGCCAAGAACGTCTCGCCCGAGCATCTCGAGACGTTCTACCGCACGTTCGACGAGGTGCGCGACGAGCGCTTCGACGGGCTGATCATCACCGGCGCCCCGGTCGAGAAGCTCGATTTCGCGGACGTCGACTATTGGGACGAGCTCGTGGAGATCATGGATTGGTCCACCACCAATGTTCACTCCACGCTGCATATCTGCTGGGGCGCGCAGGCGGGCCTGTTCCATCATTACGGGATCGACAAGCACGAGCTGCCCGCCAAGCTCTCGGGGGTGTACGGGCACCGTTTGGAAAAGCCGAGCTCGCCGCTCGTCCGCGGCCTGGACGATCGCTTCTTTGCCGTCCACTCGCGCTATACCGGCGTTGATGAGGGCGCCGTGCGCGAGCATCCCGAGCTCGAGGTCATCGCGAGCTCCGATGAGGCGGGCCTGTACTTGGTGAAGAGCTTGGACAGCCGACGGTTCTTCGTGTTCGGACACCCCGAGTACGACGCCGACACGCTGCGCCTCGAGTACGAGCGCGACGTCCGCGCCGGAATCGACCCGGACGTGCCGGTGAATTACTTCCCCAATGACGATCCCTCGCGCGAGCCCCTGTGCTCGTGGCGCGCGCAGGCCCAGCTGCTCTACACCAACTGGCTCAACTACTACGTGTACCAGACTACGCCCTACGACGTGACCCGCGTCGGCGCGTAGGTGCGTGCCCCGCTTGCGGAGAAGGGGTTCATCCGCGCACCCGGGGCGTTTCTATCCGCACGCCTCGGTATACTGAATGAGATCAAATTGAAGGCCGGCCTTGTGTCGGCCCTCGTGTGTTTTGGAGAGAGTGTATGTCGAATCAGCCTGGCCTCTGGGACGCCCCCGCTCCCGTTCCGACCCCCGAGCCCGACCTCGTGCCGCTCGACGCGTATGGCGCGACGCCCGACCATGTCGAGGTTCCCGCCGACTACATCCCCGTGGACTATGAGCCCGCGGCCCCCGTCGTCCCGGCCCCAGCCCCGTCGTACGCCCCCGCTGCCGCCCCGGCCCCGAACGCCGCCGCCCCGGCGCGTCCCCTCGTCGACATCGACACGCTCAACCCCGCCCAGCGCGAGGCGGTCCTCACCACCGAGGGCCCACTGCTCGTGCTCGCCGGCGCTGGATCGGGCAAGACGCGCGTGCTTACGTTCCGTATCGCCCGCATGATCGGCGACCTGGGCATTCGCCCTTGGCAGATTCTCGCCATCACGTTCACCAACAAGGCTGCTGCTGAGATGCGCGAGCGTCTCTCCGCCATGCTGCCCGACGGCGGTATGCGCGGCATGTGGGTGTGCACCTTCCATGCCATGTGCGTGCGTATGCTGCGCGAGGATGCCGATCTGCTCGGCTACACCGGCCAGTTCACCATTTACGACGATGACGATTCCCGCCGCATGGTGCGCGAGATCATGACCCACCTGGGCATCGAGCAAAAGCAGTACCCCATCAACATGATCCGCTCCAAGATCTCCACGGCCAAAAACGCCATGATCGGCCCGGAGGAGCTCATCGAGAAGGCGAGCTCGCCGCAGGAGCAGAAGGCTGCCCAGGTGTACCTGGAGCTGGAGCGCCGCCTGCGCGCCGCGAACGCCATGGATTTCGACGATCTGCTCGTGCGCACGCTCGAGCTGCTGCGAACCCGCCCCGAGGTGCTCGAGAAGTACCAGGAGCGCTTCCGCTACATCAGCGTCGACGAGTACCAGGACACCAACCATGTCCAGTACGAGATCGCCAACCTACTCGCCGCCAAGTACCAGAACCTCATGGTCGTGGGCGACGACGATCAGTCGATTTACTCTTGGCGCGGCGCCGACATCTCGAACATCCTCGACTTCGAGAAGGATTTCAAGCAGGCCAAGGTGGTCAAGCTCGAGCAGAATTACCGTTCGACCGGCCATATTCTGGCCGCCGCCAACGCCGTGGTGCGCAACAACTCGCGGCGCAAGGAGAAGCGCCTGTTTACCGATTTGGGCGACGGCGAGAAGATTCAGGCCTATCAGGCGAGCGACGAGCGTGACGAGGGGCGCTGGATCGCCTCCGAGATCGAGAAGCTGCGCGCCGCCGGCACCAGCTATGACGACATGGCCGTCTTCTACCGTACGAACGCGCAGTCCCGTATTTTGGAAGATATGTTCCTGCGCGCCGGTGTGCCCTACAAGATCGTGGGCGGCACGCGATTCTTCGACCGCGCCGAGATTCGCGATGTCATGGCGTATCTCAAGATGATCGTGAACCCCGCGGACGAGATGAGCGTCAAGCGCGTCATCAACACCCCGCGTCGCGGCATTGGCTCAACCTCCATCGGCAAGATCGAGGACCTGGCCCGCATGAATGCCTGCTCGTTCTTCCAGGCGTGTGAGCTCGCCATCGCCGAGACGAGCATGTTCTCCGCCAAGGTGCGCCATGCCCTCGGCGACTTTGTGAACATCGTGCGCGAGGGACGTCGTATGGACGGCGAGCTCAAGGACGTCGTCGAGATGATCGTGGACAAGAGCGGCCTGGTGCAGGCGTTCCGCGCCGAGGGCACCATGGAGGCCGAGTCCCGAGCCGAGAACATCCAGGAGTTCCTGGGCGTCGCCGCCGAATTCGAGGAGACGCACGAGGACATCGAGGGCACGCTCGAGAGCCTCGAGGAGCTGCGCGCCGCCGGTGTGGCGGACGTGCCGGAGGTCGCCCCCATGTCTGCCGGCACCGCGATGCCGATGGGCACCGCGATGACCGCTGCCGCGAGCGCGCTGTCCGATGCATTGACGAACCCTTCCATGGCGCCCACTCCCGCTCCGAACGCCGCCGCTCTCGCCGCAGTCGAGGTCGAGCGCATGTACGGCCCGCTCGCCTGCAAGGCCCTGCCGGCCCTGCTCGAGTGGCTGGCCCTGCGCAGCGACCTGGACGCCCTGGCGGGGGAGAGCCACGCCATCACCATGATGACGGTCCACTCCGCTAAGGGCCTGGAGTTCCCCGCGGTGTTCGTGGCAGGCATGGAGGAGGGCATCTTCCCGCACGTCGCCGGTTGGTCCGACGACGACCCGGCAAAGTTGGAGGAGGAGCGCCGCCTGGCCTACGTTGCCATCACGCGCGCACGTAAGTGCCTGTTCCTCACCTACGCAGCCACGCGCCGCACCTACGGCTCTACGCAGGCAAACCCGCGTTCGCGCTTTGTGAACGAGATTCCCGCCGAGAACATCGAGTTCTCCGGGATCGGTTCTTCCGGGTTCGAGGGTACCGGCTGGGAGAAACGCGGCGACCGCCGTGGAACCTTTGGCTCGGGTCAGGGCTCGGACATGTACGGTGGCCGCGTGTTCGGTTCCTACACGCGTTCCACGCCGGGTACGCAGCGGCGCACGGCAATCAGCCCGGATGCCGGCCGTGTGGGCACGGCGGGTTCCGATAGGGGAGCGGCATCGCGCAAGCCGGCAACGTTTGGCTCCGGCGCCCCGCGCCCCAAGAAGAGCACCGTCTCGGCAACGGTCGAGCGCAAGGTGGATGTCGAGGCGGCGGCAACGACGTTCGTCGCCGGCGATCGCGTGAGCCACAAGACATTCGGCCCCGGTACGGTCATCTCCGCCGCCGGAGATATGATCGAGGTCCAGTTCGAGCGTTCCGGCCAGACGAAGAAGCTCATGAAGGGATTTGCGCCCATCGTCAAACTCGTCTAGCGGATAGGCACTCCACTCTGATACAGTTTCTCCCATTACAGAAACGACGATCCGGAGGGAGGCGCACATGACGAGCGCAAAACTCACGTCCCGGCAGTCCCTGTTCGTGGGCGTCACCTTGTTCTCTATGTTCTTCGGGGCGGGCAACCTCATTATCCCGCCCCTTCTCGGCCTGCAGGCGGGCGGCGCCGTCGTACCCGCCATGATCGGTTTTCTCATCACCGGAATCGGCCTGCCCATGCTCGGCATCATCGCCGTCGGCCTTGCCGGTACGATTCGCGACCTCGCCTCGCGTGTGCACCCGGTGTTCTCGAGTGTGTTCGTCGCCGCCATCTACCTCGCGATCGGACCGTGCTTGGCCATTCCGCGCACCTCGTCGACCTCTTTTGAGATGTTGCAGCCGCTGCTTCCTGCCGGCATTTCGCTCGAAGTGGCGCGCCTTGTGTTCTCGGTGGCGTTCTTTGCCGTGGCCTACTTGCTGGCCATGCACCCCAGTGCGCTCACCAAGCTGCTGGGGCGCATCACCGGTCCCGCGCTTATCGTGCTGATCGTGGCCGTGGTGGGCGCTGCGCTGTTCAATCCCGTGGACGCCGTCCGTGCGACGCACGACGCGTATGAGGGCAATGCGGTCATGGCGGGTTTCCAGACGGGCTATCAGACCATGGACCTGCTTGCGTCGCTCACCTTCGGCATCATCATCGCGACGAATATCCGCGAGCTCGGCGTGACCGATGATGCGGGCCTCACGCGCGAGGTCTCGCGTGCGGGCGTGTTCGCCGGCTTGCTCATGGGTCTCATCTACTGCGGCCTGGCCGTGGTGGGCCTGAATATGGCTCCCGCCATGCCGGATGCAACGAACGGCGCCGCGATCCTGACGGCTTCGGCCACCTTGCACTTCGGCTCCATGGGAACGGTGGTTGTCGCTGCGATTTTCCTGCTCGCTTGTCTGAACGTGTGCATTGGACTCATCAGCTGCTGCGGCACGTATTTCGCCGAGGCGTTTCCGCGTGTTCCCTATCGCATGTGGGCCCTGGGTTTCGCCGTGTTCTCCTGTGCCGTTTCCAATGTGGGCCTCGATGCGATTCTGGCGTTCTCGGTCCCGTTGTTGAACGCGCTGTATCCGGTTGCGATCGTGATCGTGCTCATGGGGATGATGCACAAAGGGTGCGACCTCGTTCCTCGCGTGTGGCCGTGGGTTGTGGGCTTCACGGGCGTGGTGAGCGTTGCCACTGCTCTGCGCGATGCGTTCTTCGCGGGCGCGTGGTTGCCCTTCGATGCGATGCCCTTCGCCGACCTTGGCATGAATTGGGTCTTTCCGGCGCTGGTGGGTATGGTCATCGGCGTTGCGGTGTCGGGCATCCGCTCCTTTGCCGTCGAATAGGCGTTGGGACCGTCTGCCGGGTTGCGGCGCGCACGACGCGCGATGCTGGGTATAGTCGAGAGCGGAAGCAATACAGTCGCCTCAGTTCGGTTTGGGTGGCGTGAAAGGAGACCTTATGGCGGAGAGCAAACAGTACTACATCGGTGTCGACGTCGGAGGCACCTCCGTCAAGCTCGGCTTGTTTGACGAGGAGGGCGACCTGCTCGGCAAGACGAGCGTTCCCACGCCCTCGCTGGCATGCGGTGAGGGCCACGCCGCCGTGATTGGCGGCATCGAACAGCTTATGGCTGGCGTGCAGCAGCCCATGCTATTCGTGCGGGGTATCGGCTTGGCAGTGCCTTGTCCGGTGCCCGCAAGCGGTGTGATCACCATGGCGGCCAACATCGAGATCGACGCCCCGGCACTCAAAGAGGCGCTCGAGGTACGCTGCCCGCATGCGTTGGTTCGCTATGTGAACGACGCGAATGCGGCGGCGATGGGTGAGGTCTGGCGCGGCAGTGCGCAGGGGCACCGCAGCATGGTTATGGTGACCATCGGAACGGGCCTCGGCGGTGGCGTGGTGGTGAACGGCGATGTCATCGACGGCGCGTTCGGTGCCGGCGGCGAGATCGGGCACATCTGCGTGAATCCGGCCGAGGAGCGCGCGTGCGGCTGCGGTCTGCACGGATGCCTGGAGCAGTACGCCTCGGCTTCCGGCGTGGTCAACAACTACCTGCGCGTGTGCGAGGAGCGCGGTGTCGAGCCTGTCGAGCTGGTGGGTCCGAGCGATTCGCGTTCGGTGTTCGACGCGGCTCGTGCGGGCGATGAGACGGCGCTCGCCGCGATCGATGTCGCCATGGATTATCTCTCGCTCGGTTTGCAAATTATCTCCGCCGTTGTGGATCCCGAGGTTTACGTGCTTGGCGGTGGTGCGTCCGCTTCGGCCGATATGTTCCTGGATTCCCTGCGCGCGAAGTACGAGGCCCGCGCGTTCCCCGCGAGTCGCGCCACGGCGATCGAAGTCGCCTCGCTCGGCAACGACGCCGGCATCTTCGGAGCGGCATACGTGGCGCTGCGCGCCGCCGCTCGCGAGGTCTAGGCTTTCGGCTGCAGTCGTGTTGCCATTACGGTTGCGAGCAGCTGGAGGTTATGAACGGTTTTCTTGTCACGTTTGGAGCTTATGAACGATTCGTTCATAAGCTCCATTTTTGTACATGCCCTGAGCTGCAGTTTTGGTTGCCCTCAATAATCGACGTGCAGTAAATCGTTCATAAGCTCCAATCGTGCACAGCGTCCTGGCGCGCGCACCCTCCAGCCGTGCACAGCGTTCGGATGCGCGGGGCTTCCAGTTGCGTGGCGCCCAGGCGCGCGGAGCCTCCAGCTGTGCATAGCGTTCGCTCTTGCGCAACCTCCGACCGCGCACAGCCCTCAGCCTCTCGCAGCGCGTTCGGCGGAAAGAGCGCTCGCCGCCAGGAGCGTGAGCGCCATGAGCGAGATGAATGTGAGGTGGATTACGAGAAGCAAAAGGGATGCCATGAGAGCTCCGGAGCACGGTCGGACGGGATCAGCGTGGGGACGCATCGCCTGCCTACAGCTTGTGGAACAGTGGCTCCATGCCCTGGAAGGTGCAGAACTCGGTGAATCCGATATCCTTCAGGCGCTCGCGCATCATGGGGATGTGCGCGCCGAGGTGTTCGGGCTTGTGCGAGTCGCTGCCAATCGTGAGGATGCGCCCGCCCAAGTCGCGGTACAGGCGCAGTAGTTCGGTGCTCGGGGTGAGGTCGGCGAGCCCGTAGCGGATGGACGACGTGTTGAGCTCGATGCCCTTGCCGCGGCGGATCACGTGCGTGAGAATCTCCGCCACGATGTCGCGTGCATTCTCGTCCGGCCAGGGGCCGGCCTGGTCATAGCGCTTGATGAGGTCGAGGTGCCCGAGGACCGACCAATGGTCGAAGCGCTGCACCACGCGTAGCATCTCCTCGTAATACCCCATGTTGTACTCGTCCTGCGTGCGGCCCTGCTGGAACGTGCCGTTCCAGAATTCCTGGTTGCCCACCTGGTGAATGGACAGGATGGTAAAGTCCCATTCGCCGGTAAAGCGCTCGAACAGCTCGTCGAAGCGCCCGATCGTGTGCGATTGCACGCCGAACTCCATGCCCGTCTTCACGGTGAGCTCGCCCGCAAAACGGTCGCGAGCCTCGGCGATCGTGGGGAAATAGCGTTCGTAATCTACGTTGACGGACGGCTGCCCCTCGATGATAGGTGCGCAGCTGGGGTCGGCGCGGTACTCGTCCCAGTCGGGACGGATCTCAAAGTCCACATGGTCGGTGAAGCAGATCTCGTCGATGCCGCGCTCGATGGCGAGGGCGCAGACGTCGTTCACGGGAAAGACGGAGTCGTCGGAGAATTCGGAGTGCACGTGGTAGTCGGCGAGCATGGGGGTCCAATCTTTAGGGTGAAGTCCGCATCACGAGCGGCGGGATTCGGGAGAATCGGCCGACAAGATGCCGCTCGTGATGCGGACTTGCGAGCGGGCATGCCCCCGATGGCGGTTTCACGTCCGCGGCAAGCTCTCGAGGCGGGGGCGGGGTGTCCGTATTCCGCACGTATGATACCGCGCTTGCAACGACATCACGGCGCCGTCCGCGCGCTACAATAGCTGTATCTATGTATTCGCAACAAGGGAGGAACCCCATGGCCAACGTCCTCGTGTTCGGTCACCAGAACCCCGACAACGACGCCATCATGTCCACCGTCGTCCTGTCTCAGCTGCTCAACCAGCTCGAGTACCAGGGCAACACCTATACCGCCTGCTGCTTGGGGCCGCTGCCCGCCGAGTCCGCCAAGCTCCTCGAGGACGCCGGCGTGCCCGCTCCGACGCTGATCGACGCCATCGAACCCGCCGCCGAGGGCGCTGAGCCGCAGCTCGTCATCCTCACCGACCACAACGAGCCCGGCCAGTCCGTCGCCGGCCTCGAGAACGCCACCATCTTCGGTGTGGTCGACCACCATCGCTTCGGTGACTTCACCACCGCCGCCCCGCTGCACATCGTGGCGCTGCCCTGGGGCTCTTCCTGCTCCATCGTGGCCAAGCTCTTCGAGGTCATGGGTGTCGAGCCCACGGACACCCAGGCCAAGCTGCTGCTCTCCGCTATGATGACCGACACCCTCATGCTCAAGAGCCCCACCGCCACCGCTGTGGACGCTGCCATCGCCGCCAAGCTCGGCGAGCAGCTCGGCGTCGATCCGGTCAAGTTCGGCATGGAGGTCTTCCTCACCCGTCCGTCCGGTTCCTTCACCGCCGAGCAGATGGTTGGCAACGACATCAAGATGTTCGAGGTCGCCGGCACCAAGCTCCTCATCGGCCAGTACGAGACGGTCGATAAGTCCCGCGCGCTCGGCATGATTCCCGAGATTCGCGAGGCTATGCGCGCCTACCAGGCCGAGAAGGCCGCCGACGGCATCGTGCTGTGCATCACTGACATCATGGAGGAGGGCTCCCAGGTCCTGCTCGAGGGTGATACCGCCACTGCGCAGAAGGGCCTTCAGATCGAGGATGTGGCCGAGGGCGTGTGGATGCCCGGCGTGCTCTCCCGCAAGAAGCAGGTCGCCGCTCCGATTCTCGCCGCCAACTAACAGCTCGGTAAACAAAACGCTTACATTTGTCGCCGAGTTTTGGATTCGGTCTGTAGCCGACCCTCTGCTCTTTTTAGGCGCATGTAACCGTTGGGTACCATAGGACCATACGTGTTTGATAGAAAAGCGGTTCGTATCACGCATGTGGTGCGGCCGCTTTTTTCGTACCCATACGCGCATGGGGCCGTCTCGCGAGGGGCGCGCCTTGGCATACGCGTAGTGAAGAGACAAGGAGCGCCATGGACGCACGCGAGCAGCTGTTTACCGAGAAGCAGAGGAAGCGCATCGAGCGCCGCGACACGTGGGGGCGCATTTTCGAGAACGGCACCGTTGCCGCCGCCGTGATGGTGCTTGCCGCCATCGCTGCGGTGATCTGCGCCAACACGGATGCTTATGAGGTGATCCATCATTTCTTGATGGAGCCGATCCATGTGGGCATCGGTGAGTTCACCGTGGCGGTCTCGGTCGAGGTCTTCGTCAACGACTTTCTCATGGCGATCTTCTTCCTGCTCGTGGGCATCGAGCTCAAGTATGAGATGACTGTCGGCGAGTTGCGTCGTCCGCGTCAGGCCCTGCTCCCCATGCTCGCCGCGGTGGGCGGCGTGGTTATGCCCGCCATCATCTACGCGCTGTTCAACAAGGGCGGCGCGATGCATGGTTGGGCCATTCCCATGGCGACCGACATCGCCTTCGCCCTGGGCGTGCTCTCGCTGCTTGGCGATCGCGTTCCGGCCGGCGTCCGCGTCTTCTTCTCCACGCTCGCCATTGCCGACGACTTGATTTCCATTGCGGCAATCGCGATCTTTTACGGCCACGCGCCCAATCTGTTCTGGCTCGGGTGCGCCGTCGTGGTGACGGCCGTGCTGTTCTGGCTCAACAAGACGCAGCATTTCCGCCTTGCTCCGTATATGGTCGGAGGCCTGGTTCTGTGGTTTAGCCTGTTCCAGTCCGGCGTGCACGCCACGCTGGCCGGCGTGATCCTTGCCTTTACCATCCCCGCGCGTTCTGGGATGCGCCTGAACAACCTGACCGATTGGCTGCGCGGCTACATGCCCGACATGGTCGACAGCTACGATGACGATGCGCACATCCTCGACCAGCACGACTTCACCAGCGCCACCTTTGGTGCCGAGCGCGTGATGCACCGCGTGTCCCCGCCGCTGGTCCGCCTGGAGCGCATGATCCACACGCCCGTGAACTTCATCATCCTGCCGATCTTTGCCTTTGTGAACGCGCAGGTGCGTCTCGTCGGCGTTGACTTGGTCCAGCTCGCGCTCGACCCCGTTGCCATGGGTACGTACTTCGGCATGCTGCTGGGCAAGCCGTTGGGTATTGTGGGTGTGACGTTCCTGCTGGTGCGCAGCGGTATCGCCGACATGCCCAAGAACGTGACGGGCGCTCATATCCTGGGTGTGGGTATTCTGGGAGGTATCGGGTTCACGATGTCCATCCTCATCGCCGGCCTGGCCTTCCCGACTGAGCCGTACGAGGTCCTGGCTGCGAAAGCCGCCATTCTGGCTGGGTCGGTGAGCGCGGCCGTCCTTGGCATGGCGTTCATGAGCGCGGTGTGCAAAAAGAAAGCGGACCCCGAAACCTCAATTTAGGGACAGTCCCTAAATTGAGGTCCCGCATTGAGACCTCATGCTTTGTTCGGGGCGCCTATTCCACTGTTCCGTACGTGGCGCCCCAGCCGTGGGCGGCGAGCGCGGAGTTGATCTGGTCGCACAGGCGAGTGCGATTGTAGGTCCCCGGGGGGACGAGATTCACGATCTCGAGCAGGTCGGGTGCAAGGTCCAAGATCTCGGCCTGGACAATGAGATCGAGGCGATCGATCGTCTCGCGCCCCGTGAACAGGCCGTCCACCAGGCGCTGCAGGTCGCCGAATTCCTCGGCTTGAAACATTCCAATATGCATGGGGCTCCTTACTCGGTGGGGGCTCGGATCGCGTCATCGGGCGCGTTAAACCTCAAATTAGGGACTGTCCCTAATTTGAGGCTTTGTGTATCGCTTCGATCACGCGTTCCATGGTTTCGTCGATACGGTCGCGCTTGAGCTCGCATTCCCATATGGTGATGGCGCACCACCCCAGTTCTTCGAGCTCGGCGAGGGCGCGGGCGTCCCGTTCGACATTGCGACGGAACTTCGCCTCCCAAAATTCGACGTTCTTGCTCGGCATGCTGGGGTTGCAGTGCGGGCAACGGTGCCAGTAGCACCCGTTGACGAAGATGGCGATCTTGCGCCCGGGGAAGGCGATGTCGGGCCTGCCGGGTGCCTTGGCCCAGTCGAGTCGGTAGCCGGTGAGGCCGGCCGCCCTCAGACGCTGTCGTACGAGGAGCTCCGGTTTGGTGTCGCGGCGCTTGTTGCCCTGCATAGACTTGCGCACGGCTGCACGACGCTTCACCAGCGCCTGCTCCTCTTCCTCGCCCATGCGCACGAGCATGTTGACGAGCTCGATGTCGGCGGGCATCCATTCGAGGGTCGCCAGCGAGCTCTTGTGCACCCAGCGCATATCGCGCTGGCGATCGTTGCGCGCGGGTTCGCCGCTCTCCTCGTCCAAGTGGCACAGGAAGCAGTTCATGGAGAGATGGAAGTCGGGATAATCGTATTCGAGCGTGTAGAAGTCCTGCAGGCTCGTGATGCGTACGTCCAGTTCTTCCAGTAGCTCGCGTCGGCAGGCCTCCTCGGGGGTCTCGCTTGCGTCGATCTTGCCTCCGGGGAATTCCCACAGCCCGTCCATCTTGCCGTAGCCGCGCTGCACGGCCAGGACCTCGTTGTCGCGCTGGATGATTCCGGCTGCCACACGGACGGTCTTCATGCTGCCACCTCGCCTTCTCATAATCGTCGCGCCGTACGGGCAACCTTACAACAATGCAACCGGCTCGTAAGCCAAATCGATGGTTGCCAATAGGGCGCCCTGCCAGTATAGGGGTCGAAGAAGCGAGGCGCCGCGTGGCGCAGCGAGAAAAGGAGATTACGATGAAATCCATGAACACGCAGTTCGCTCCCGAGCTCGTTCAGGGTGACGCGGCGATGGTCAACGCGAGCATGTCCCAGGTCGAGATGACCGTATGGCTGTGCGTGATGGCGGTGCTCGCGGGCGTTATGCTCGCACTGCTCGCCATGGTTGGCCAATAAGTTCGCCTCGCATCGAGAGCTTGTGAAAGGAATGATTGAGATGGCATTTGGTAAGAACGGCGCCCATATGGCGGAACCCCAGGTCCCGGGCGTGAGCGCCGCCGGCGGTGCCGCCGTGCGAGCGGGCGTGCCCGTGCTCGAGGTCAATCACGTCGAGAAGGTGTACGGCAGCCGCAACAACGTGACGCGAGCGTTGGCCGATGTGTCCTTCGCGGTGGACAAGGGCGAGTTCGTGGGCATCATGGGCGCCTCGGGATCCGGCAAGTCCACCCTGCTCAACTGCGTGTCCACCATCGATACCGTGACGAGCGGCAACGTGGTCATCAACGGCGCCGACGTCACGCGCATGAAACACGCCAAGCTCACGCGTTTCCGTCGCGAGCAGCTGGGCTTCATTTTCCAGGACTCCAACTTGCTCGATACGCTGACGGCCCGCGAGAACATCGCCCTGCCGCTCACCATCGCCCGCGTCCCCGCCAAGGAGACGCTTGCCCGGGTGGAGCAGGTCGCCCAGCGCCTCGATATCGCAGGGGTGCTCGACAAGTATCCGTATCAGATGTCCGGCGGCCAGCAGCAGCGCGTGGCCGCGGCCCGCGCCCTGGTGACCGACCCGGCTATCATCTTGGCCGATGAGCCCACCGGCGCGCTCGATTCCAAGAACGCCCGCCTGCTGCTCGAGAGCATCGAGAGCATGAACCGCCAGTATCAGGCAACCGTTCTCATGGTCACGCACGACAGCTTCGCCGCGAGCTATACCAACCGCGTCCTGTTCATCCGCGACGGCCGCATTTTCACCGAGCTTCGCCGCGGAGACAGCCCGAGGCGCGAGTTCTTCGACCGCATCATGGAGGTCGTCGCCATGATGGGAGGGGAGGGCTCCGATGCTCTGTAAGCTCGCTTGGGGCAATGTGCGCCGTGCGGGCAAGGACTACCTGGCCTATCTCCTCACGCTCACACTTGCCGTATCGGTGTTCTATGCGTTCAACACCATATCCATCCAGGTCGATTTCGTTTCCATGGAAGAGGCGCTGTCCCAGTTGCTCGGCGGCATCTTCTCGGGGCTGACGCTTTTCCTCGCCGCTGTCATGGGCTTTTTGATGGTGTATGCGAACGGCTTCATCATGAAGCGCCGCAAGAAGGAGTTCGGTCTTTACCAGGTGCTCGGCATGAGCCGTGGACAGGTGGCCCGCGTCATGGCCCTCGAGACGGCCATCGTTTCCGGCGCAGCGCTCGTGCTGGGCATTTTGTTCGGCGTCGGGGTCTCCCAGCTCATGACGTTCTTCACGGCGTCAATCTTCAAGACGCAAATCGCGAACTTCCATTTCTTCTTCTCCATGCAGGCGTTCACGCTCACAGTGGGGTGCCTGCTCGTCATCTTCCTGGTGACGCTTGCCTTCAACCTACTCGTGGTGGGTCGGACGAGCATCATCGACCTCATGAGCGCCGGCCGTAAGAACGAGGCCATCAAGACCCGCAACCCGATGCTGTCTGCCGTGGTATTCGTGCTGGGCGCGGTCTTGATCGGTGTTGCGTACTACCGTCTGCTGCGCGACGGTCTTCCGGTTGACGCGCCGGCCAATGAGATGGACGCGGCTATGGCCCAGTTCTCCCTTACCACGGGTATCGTGGTGGCGGGAACGATCCTGTTCTTCTTTGGCCTCTCGGGTTTTCTGCTCAGGGTGCTGCAGAGCGCGAAGGGCCTGTATTGGCGCGGACTCAACATGTTCACGCTGCGTCAGCTCTCTGCCAAGGTGAACACGGTCAGCTTCTCTATGGCCATGATCTCGATGATTCTGTTCCTCGCGATCACGAGCGTCACAGGCGGCATGTCTATCGCGAACGTGATGAACACGAGCGTGGAACGCAACAACCCCGCGGATTACTCGCGCATCGTGATTTACTACGGCGAGAGGACGCTGGAGAACAGTTACGACTCCGATCGCCCCATGGGGATCGCGGAGGAGCCGTTCGACATCGTGGAGCTGAGCAAGGGCGACCGCGTGAACCCCGGCCTTGCCAACGAGGAGGCGTTCGACCTCGATGGTATCCTCGGTAAGCGAGTGCAGGTGGAAGGCTACGATTCCACGCCTCGCGGGGGAAGCGAGCCCATTGTCACGCTCAACCAGCTGTGCGATGCGGTCGACATGCCGCTGCCGGTCGGTACCGGGAGCGCGAATTCAAACGTCATGGGTCTGCAGGTCATGAAAGAGAGCGACTACAACCGTTATCGTGCGTTCCGCGGGCTGGGCGAGGTCGATTTGGGCTCGGATGGGTACCTGCTCACGTCCGACATGGGCGAGACGGTGAACAAGGTGTACGACGCGGCCATGCGCGAGGACGTTGCCATTCCGTTTGGCGATGTGACGCTGCACCCGAAGGCCAAAGAGGTCGATGAGGATGCCAGCACGTTTGCCGATTCGAGCATGGGCAGCAATTCCGGAACGATCATTGTTCCCGATGCGGTTGCTGAGCGCGCGAACCTGCCGCTGTATTCGAGCTACCTTCTGGGCGACTATCGCGAGGGCCTCACATACGAGGAGACCGAGGGTTACGTGCGCACCGATCGCGGGTGGGCGCCGGACCTGTGCGACGCGAACGGCCGCGAGGTCGGTTTGTGGGGCATGGAGACGACGCGCATCCAGAATTACGAGGGCACGAACACGATGAACGGCTTGATCAGTTATCTGGCGATCTATATCGGATTTGTCCTGGTCATTGCTTGCGCCGCCATCCTCACCATCCAACAGCTTTCGAGCGTCGCCGATTCCGGTAAGAACTGCCGCATCCTCTCCGAGCTGGGTACTTCTCGTCATGAAATCGTGCGTTCGATGTTGGCGCAGCAGACGGTGTTCTTCGTGTTCCCGTTGATTATGGGCGTCGCACATTCGATGGTGGCGCTGCACGTTGTCATCGAGATTGTGGCGCTGTTCGGCGGTATTTCGATTGGCATGACGGTAGCTGCGACCTGTGCGATCTTCCTGCTGTGTTATGGCGGCTACTTTATGGTCACGTATTTCATGAGCAAGGGGATCGTGTCCGACGCGATACGCGTGAGGCATGCTCATTAACGGCATCGCACAAGCTGGCCGAGCGATGCGTGCTTGTGCAAAGTGCAGGTGTTGACCGTTCGCCGTGCGTATTCGCCGTGAGACGGCAACGGTGACATTCACGTTGATTGTGCCATCGGGACGGGAAAGGACGCGACAGCGTCCTTTCCCGTCGTTTTTGCCGGCCAGGAGATGCCGTAAGGGCAAATGGAAACGGTCGTTGGAATATCGGCAGAAGGTGTTTACGCAGTTGAATAGGGAGGTGCAAGCTGTGATTGTGGATTCTCTGGAAGTGTTTGGGGGGATATTGGATATCGCCATGTTGAGCACGGGGGCTGTGGCGGCGATCAGCATGTGGGCCGCCGGCCCCCGCACCCCTCGATTCGATGCAAAATAGGGCGTCAAAAAATATAAGTGTACGTTTTGGGGAAGGTTTTTGTTCTCTGAGGCTCTTTGCTTCGAGACTGGCTTTTCGCGACCTGCGGTTTTGTTGGCTCTTGCGCGTCAGCTTGATGAAAAGAGCGCAAAACGTTCCCCAAAACGTACACTTATGATTTTCGCGACTTCCGGATTCGCCCAGGGGCTTCATGCGCGCTACCTCGATGCGGGGAACAGCTTTTCGTGGAGCGTATTTCGTCGATCGAGGAAGCTCGCGGTTCGATTTGCGAGTTTTAACCCGAGCGTCTCCGCGCGCTGCGCGATAAGCGAGTCGTACTTTTCCAAATCCGAGACTTGATCATAGGTGAAAGAGACAACGCTATAGCCCATGCTCTCGAGCGCCGCGGTGCGGCCCGTCTCCTTTTTGAACGTCAGGTCGTCCGAATGAAAGCCCTCGCCGTTTACCTCGACAACGCCCATGGTGCTTGGATACAGCTGGTCAACAATGCAATGGCCTTGATAGGCCAGCTTGAGCGCCGCGGTATCGAAGTTGATACGTTGGTTGAGCTGCGGTTTGGGCCAGCCTTCACCGCCAAAACGCATATCAGCGGTAAGAAACAGGGCGATTTTTGATTCGAGTGGCGAGGCAGATCCATCCAAGGCGAGGCTCAATGCCCGTGATACCGTGCGATTGCTTGCTTTTCCCTGAAGGGTGGCTGAAAACTCAGTAAGTTGTTCGAGCGACGTGAGCGGCGGGCGCTTCCAAAGGTTTGACGTCATTTTGCCTGAAGGGAGGCAGATGCTCCAGGGGAGCTGCTCTCCTTCGCTATCGAGGAAAGAGGTTCGCTTGCCGTCGGCGTCGTAGTATTCGCAGATTTTGACATCGGGGTTGAGCGCTCCATTCTCTTTAAGTCCGCCCTCCCGTCGGAGCAGGTCAAAAGCAAAGGCCATGCGCTCGTTCGTCGGAGAGACGGCGTATATGCCGCAAGCTTCGAACATGGCGAGCGCGAGGGCGATCGGGTCGGTTTTGCGCGGGGCTTTGACGAGCAGGTAAGAGGGAGAGAGAACGCCTAGATTGTTGCCAAGATCAACGACGCATGACGAGGGCAGGTCCCGAGGAACGCGGTGTGCGACTATAAAATCGGAGGAGTACCGCGTGGATTCGGGAAGCATGATGTGCACGGGCTTCGTCACGCCCTTGAGGTCGGTGAGAAGTCTTTCGCGAATGCCAGCGTCAAAAGGGCGAATGTTCAGGCGCGGTATCTCTGAGAGCCATTCCAGCCCGAGGCCGTCGGGCTTTTTTGCGCGGGCGATGTCGACTGGGATTTCGACATTGCGCAGGGCTGGCGGCGTGCGCCAGTACTCCCAGGCCGATATGTCACAAATGATCGCGTCCATGGATCAACGATAACAGGGCTGAGATAATAATCAACTCGTGATATGGTACTCTACCTGCAGTTATATGGTCAGATATGGGTCAGGAAAACCCGGATGGGGAAGCACTGGGCGCCTTTTACATCTCATCGCCGCTTTGCTTGTGGCGGCGGCGATCATCTCATTTGTGTTGTCAGCGCTGGGCTTTGTCCTCGCGGGTGCCTTTAAGTTGCTGCCCGGTGTGCTCTTAGTTTTGACGATCATTTTCTTTGCGCAGGGTGGACATGTGGATATCCGCCTGCCGGAAAAATGGAAACGAAAATAATGTGCGCGCCCATGTTGCGCGCCCATGCTCACCCATGCGCCCGTGTGATGTGCCCGCGCGCTTGCATGGGCGGGCGCGAGCGGGCACGCCCATGCAAGCGTCTATGCGGTGATAAACCGCGCGATTGAGCAATCGTGTTCGTCGCGGGGGACCTGCTCGACTTCCTGCTCGGCAAACGCGACGCCGAGTACCTGGCAGTCCTCGCGCAGCTGAGGCAGGTAACGGTCATAGGTGCCACGGCCGTAGCCCAGGCGATTGCCCTGCGCGTCGAAGGCGACGGCGGGGACGATCGCGAAGTCGATCTCCGACGGCGGCACGACGGGGAAGCGCGTGTCATCCTTGGGCGGAACGCTGCCCTTTACGCGTGAGGGAATGAAGCGTCGCGTGGCGCCGGCTCGCGTGCTGGTGAGGGCCTGATGCTCCTCGGTGACGGCCGGGCCCCAGGGCTTGCGCGGGTCGACGATGAACGGCACGTTGCCGCCAAGGTAGTTATTGCAGGAGACGGAGCGCATGCACATGGCGCCGGACGCTGCGTTGGGGATCATGCACGGAAATACGATGCGGTATCCGTAGGCATAGGCGCCGCGGATGAAGCGGTCGAGGTCGACCTCGTAACGCAAGGCGGCGTAGACGGCCAGGGTTGGCGGCTGCCCGTTCTTTCCCTTGATGCCGCTGGAACGAAGCTCCTCGATGAGCCGGTTGCAGATCTCGCGCGATTTGTTGGAGCGGGCGGCGGGGCGCAGCTCCTGGCGCGTTTGGACCGCGGCGCGGCGCACGTCGGCCTTGCGGTCGAGGATGGCCTGCGCGGCTTCACCTCGCGTGCCCGCGGCAGTGGATGCAGCATCGGTCTTGTTCGTTTGTTTTGCAGTTGCCATGGCGCGATTCCTCTCAACGTCTCATCGTTTCATTCTACCGCGTGGGCGGCCGACGTTGGGTGCCGCCGCGTCATGCGATTCGGGTGGACGGAATCACGCCGTCTCGCCGAAAACCCCGCTCGCGCGATACGCGGCGACGAGGTCGTCCAGGCGCATGCGGGCGTTGGCGGGGCTGGTGGAGGGGAGCTCGACAAGTTCGATCCCGCGTTGGGTGAGCACAGGTCCGTCAAATCGGCGGCAGAGTTGGGCGGCTTTGCCGCCGGTGGTGCAAACCGTCTCGATGGGGGCGGCATCGAGGATTCGCGCGAGGTCGTTGGGTTCTGGGTTGGCGATGCTTGCGTCGCTCGCCCCAGCGATGTTGCATGCCGCCAAGACGTCCCACAGCGCGATGCGGTGCGCCAACAGGAACGCGCGCCGCGCGTCGTTATCGATGAGCTCGTGATCGCGAAGGCCGTGCAGGCGCTCCATCACGCGCCAGAAGCGGTTTTGAGGGTGGCCGTAGTAGAAACCGACCTCGCGCGAGCGGGGCGAGGGCATGGTCCCGAGCACGAGCACGCGCGACCGCTCATCGAATATCGGGCCGAGCGTATGGGCGACGCGCGCGGCCGCCGCCCCGTCCTGGAGGCCCCTCTCTTTTGCGGCCTCACTCATCGGCTTCGTCAGCCCCCATGAGCTCGACGACGTTCCAGTCCACCTCACTCGCCTCAATCGCCTCGCGTCCGGCAAACACGCAAGCGGGCGCATCTCTTGCGATGCGCGAGATGTCCGCTGCCAGCGCGCGCAGGGCGTCGGGCGTGGATTCGAGCATCTGCTGGCGGCGCTCGGCGCGCTTGCCGCTCGGTGTCTTGCAGAAGTATTCGGCGTTGCGCCGCTTGGTCAGGGCATAGGGCTTGAGCGGGGCGTCCATCCCCGAGACGCAGCTTACGATGAAGCCCTCGAAGGTGTCGACGTCTGGGTCGAACGAGGCGAGCCAATCGCCCGCGGCCTCGATGCGGGCGAGGGATGGGTCGATGGCGGGGTCGCGATAGGTGTAGAAACTCGAATGGCGCGGGCTGGGGGAGCGAAAACCGCAGCCGTAGGCCCCGCCCTTCACGCGGATCTCATTCCACAGGTAGTCGTACGAAAGCGCGTTTGATGCGACGCTCCAGGTGCCGTCGGTTTCGATTTCGAGCGTGCGCGGGTCGCAGGCGCGTGCGAGGTAGGTGACGTCGCTCGGGATGATGAAGGCCTCGCGCTTGTCCTCGGGCCAGGGTACATAGAGCTCCTTGGTGGCCGCGGTGCGGGGGCTGAGGCCCAGATCGCCGGCGGCGCTCCAGTAGCGTAGATAATCCTCGTCGCTGCCGGTAAAGCTCGCAACGGTGCCGGTCGAGGTGAAGATGCGGGCCTGCAGCTCGCGCAGGGTCTCGCACAGACCCTCCTTGCGATCGTCGAAGTTGTCGAGCAAATCGCGCAGGAACAGATAGAAGTCGACGCCGGAGAGCTGCTGGGTGAGCACGGCGGCCGGCGAACCGTAAGACATGGCGCGGGCGAGTGCGGCGCTGTGGCCGTTCATGAGGAAGCTCTGTTCCATACCGATGCGCGTCTGCGTGAGGACATCGCGCATCCGCTCGGTGTCCTCAAAGACCGTTTCGGACCAGACCTCGCGCGGGATGCGCGCGAGCGCGTCCATCTTCTCGGATAGCGCGCCGGCCGACACGAGCAGGCGTGGATTCGCGAGCTTCCAGTTGGGCTGCGTGGCGACTTCGGTTGTGAAGGAGAGGAAGCCGAGGTTGGCGCACACGTAGCTGTCGAGTTCGCCGGCGGTCATGCGCTCGGTGGCGAGTTGGTTCATGAGGCGCGTGAGTACGGTCACATACGGTAGCTCGGCAAAGGAGAGGTGGGAGAGGTCAAAGTAAGTGAGCGCGTAGGCGAGCTGGTGGGTGGGCAAGTCGTGGCGCAGGCAGGGGATGGGCGTCTGCTTGTCAATGACGAGCTGCGGCTCCGGACGGGCGGGGCCGATGTCGCTCACGTGCAGGCGCGGCAAGGTGGCGCGGGCCTCGGGTGCGTCCTCGGCCTCCTGGCGCTCGCGCAGGGCGGCGACGTCTTCGACGATGCGCTGGAGGTCGGCATCGTCCATGGCCGCCTTGGCCGCGGCGAGTTCGGCCTCTTCCTCGCGCGAGGCCGCGGCGTCGTCGGCCACGGGGACGAGCTCGACGAGCGCGCGATGCTCGCTCTCGAGGACGAGCTCGCGCAGCAGGTCCTCGAAGTAGGTCCCGTCGAGTTCGCGATTGAGCTCCTCGTAGATGGGGCTGTACTCGATGCCACGCGTGGCGGCCTCGTCGGCGTCGTCGTAGAGCCAGGTGCCGAGCGCGTCGCAGGCGAGCGCGACGCCATCGGCGTAGCCGTAGTCGCGCTGGCGCAGGTCGAACTCCTCGTTGGCGAGGATGGCCGCGAGGCGCTCGCGCGGGATGCCCTCCTTCACCAGGCGGAGGCATTCGTCCTCGATGACGCGGCGGAACTCGCGCGCGACTTTGGGTTTTGCATTCTGCAGGATGATGAGCGTGTGCGGCTGCAAAAGATCGCCGGAGGTGTAGCTCACCACGTTGCCGCCCAGGCCGGCTGCGAGGACGGCCTTCTTCATGGGGGCCTCGTTGGTGCCCATGAGCGCGTCGATGAGAACGTCGGCTGCCACAAGGCGCTTGCGGTCGGCCGCATCGCCGATCACGTAGGCCATGCCCACCAGCGCGTTGTCCGGCGTGGTGGCCATCTCGACGCGTTCGTAATCGCAGACGAGGGGGTTTTGGCGCACGAGCGGGTTGGGCTCGCCCGTCGTTGCGGCACCATCGGTCGAATGGGAGTCGGTCATCGCATCGGCCTCGGCATCGCGGGCGGCCTGCAGCGCACGGGCACGCTCGGCCTCGTCGCGCAGACGGGGCCCGTCACCCAGATAGCGCTCATCCAGGAATGCGAGTTCGCGTTCGACCTCCATGTCACCGTAGAGCACGATATAGCTGTTCGCGAGGTTGTAGTGGCGTGCATGCGTGTCGAGGAACTGCTCGTAGGTGAGCTGCGGGATGGCGCGCGGGTCGCCGCCCGATTCGCAGGCGTAGGCCGTGTCGGGGAACAGCGCGCGGTTGACTGCATCGTCGAGGACGCTCATCGGATCGGAGAGCGCGCCTTTCATCTCGTTGAAAACCACGCCGTTGTAGCGCAGGGTGCCCGCCGCGAGAGGCGCGCCCTCGGGGACGTCGAGCTCGTAGTGCCAGCCCTCCTGCTCGAAAATCGCCCGCTTGGTATAGATGGCGGGGTTGAGCACCGCGTCCATGTAGACGTCCATGAGGTTGAGCAGGTCTTGCTCGTTGGTGGACGCGACGGGATAGACGGTTTTGTCGGGATAGGTCATGGCGTTCAGGAACGTTTGCATGGAGCTCTTGATGAGGTCCACGAACGGCTCCTTCACCGGGAATTTCGCAGAGCCGCACAGCACCGAGTGCTCGAGGATGTGAAAGACGCCCGTGTCGTCGGTGGGCGGCGTTTTGAATGCGATGGAGAACGCCTTGTTCTCGTCCTCGCATGCGAGATAGAGCAGTCGGGCGCCGGAGGCGCGGTGATGCAGCACGTAGGCGTCGGCATCGAGCTCGGCCAGAGTCTTTTTGCTGGTGACGGTGAAGCCGGAGACAGTCGATCCGAGCGGCAGGGTGGTCGCGGCGCGCTCGCGCGCGGGAGTGGGTTGGTTCATGGGGGGCTCCTTTATGGAGGTTGATTGCTGCGCCCAGTATACCCACTCGGCGCACGCTCACGTTTTCCGGTCGCTTACGGTATCGTTGTCGGGGAATCAGATTCGATGGGGGATGTGCATGACAGAGGAGCAGTTGGAATCTTGCGAGAACGAGCGTGAGCGCATGGGCCTCGCTTCGTCCATCAGGCCTGGCGCCGACGCCGACGCCGCTTCGCGCGCTCGTCGCCGCACGGTTCGCGAACGCTTGAACGATCGCGAGGCGCGTCGCCTGATCGTCGGCGTGGTGGCCACACTTTTGGGCGGTATTTTCTGGGGCTTCTCGGGAACGTCGGCGAGCTACCTGTTCGCCCATTACCAAATCGACACCATCTGGTTGCTGAGCGTCCGCCAGCTGCTTGCCGGCGCGATGTTCATGGTGGTGATCGTCCTGTTCGACCGTGCCCGCTTCATACAGCTGCTCAAGAACCCGCGCCACCTGGCGATCATGGCGGTGTTCACGGCGTTCGGCGTGTTTGGCAACTCGTTCTCCTACCTACTTGCGGTCCGCCTGACCAACGCCGGCACTGCGACCGTCATGCAGTGCCTCCAACTCGTGATCATCATGGTGTACACCTGCATCGTCGCGCATCGCCTTCCGCGCCGCCGCGAGTTCGCCGGCGTGGTGCTGGCCTTTGCGGGCGCGTTCCTCATTGCCACGGGCGGTGATCCGAGCACCCTCGTGATCCCTCCCGAGGGCCTCGCCGTCGGCCTCATCTCCGCGGTTGGCGCCGCCTGCATGTCGATCGTGCCCACTAAGATTCTGCCGATTTACGGCTCATCCATCGTGACCGGATCCGCGATGTTCGCATCCGGCGTCGTGATTTCGGTGTTCGTGCGTCCGTGGGAGAGCGTCCCGGCGTTCGACGCGTCCGGCTGGATCGCGCTCGCCATCCTCATCGTGGTCGGGTCCTTCCTGGCGTACAACCTGTATATGCAGGGCGTCAAGGACATCGGCAGCGTGCGCGCGAGCCTGATCGGCACGGTCGAACCCGTTTCCGCCACCGTCACGAGCGCGCTTGTGCTGGGCACCGTGTTCGCCCCGACGGACTTGATCGGCTTCGCCCTGATCATCGCCATGGTGTTCCTCACGGTGTAGGTTGACCGACCGCTGCATATCGTTTGATTGAATGAAAAAAGAGACGCCCGGCTCGATATCGATTCGAGCCGGGCGCCTTTGCCTTGGCAGGCTTGTCGCCGCGGGCGGGACGGCATGTCCTACCCGCGGCTTACATGCGGGTTACAGCTGGTACAGGTCGCCGAACTTCTTGGCGAGGTAGTCGCAGAAGAACGTGGCGTCGAAGGGTGCCCCGCAGGCGGCCTCGATGATCTCGGGGGCGTCCTTGCCGCGGCCCCAGCGCCAGACCTTGTCACCCAGCCAGGCGCGCACCGGGGCGAGATCGCCGCTTGCGCACGCCGCCTCGAGGTCGATGCCATCGCGCTCCATGGCCGGCACGTACTGCGCATCGTAGGCGGAGCCGAGTGCGTACGTGGGGAAGTAGCCAAAGCTGCCGCCGCTCCAGTGCGTGTCCTGCAGTGCGCCCATGGCGTTGTTGGGAACTTCGAGGCCGAGGTACTTGCGGGTGAGGTCGGCCCACAGGCCGGGCACGTCCTTGGCGGTCGCCTCGCCGGAGAACAGCAGGCGCTCGATCTCGTAGCGGATCATGATGTGCAGCGGGTAGGTGAGCTCGTCGGCCTCGGTGCGGATGAGGGACGGGGTTGCGATGTTGACCGCGCGGTACAGCTCGTCTTCGGTTACGCCGTTGTAGACCTCGGGGACATGGCGGCGGAGCAGCCCGAGCAGCGGGGTCATGAACGCGCGGCTGCGGCCGACGGTGTTCTCGAAGAAGCGGCTCTGGCTCTCGTGGATGCCCATGGAGGTGCCGCCCTCGAGGCACGTGCGCGCGTAGGCCGGATCGACACCCAGCTCGTAGGCGGCGTGACCCGCCTCGTGGATGATCGAGTAAACGTTGGACATCAGGTTGTCCTCGTAGATGTGGGTCGCCACGCGGGCGTCGCCTACCGAGAAGCCCTCGGAGAAGGGATGCTCCGTAAAGGCGAGGCAGGTGTCGGCGTCGTTCAGGCCGACGAGGCGCATCAGGTCGAAGGACAGCGCGCGCTGGGTGGCGTCGTCCACGTGCGCGGTGAGGAAGGGCGCCTCGGGCTGCTCGCCGCGCTCGCCGATTGCCTGGACGAGCGGCACGACCGTCTCGCGCACCTGGCCGAAGAAGCGGTCGAATGCGGCGGAGTCCATGCCGCGCTCGTATTGGTCGAGCCAGACGTCATAGGGGTCGCGCGTGTCGTCGAGATAAGCGGCCTGGCGCTTGAGCGAGGCGACGATGCGGTCGATATAGGGCTCGAAGCTCGCCCAGTCGTCGGCGACCTTCGCTTTGTGCCACACGGCGTCGGCCTCGCAGGTGAGGCGGCTCCACGCTTCGACTTCCTCGGTGGGGAAGGCGAGGGCCTCGCGCTGATCGCGCGCGAGCGTGCGGATTTGGGCGACGAGCTTGGGGTCGCTGATCTCGCCCGCGGCGACGCCCTGCTCGAGCTCGCTTACAAGGGCAACGGCGTCATCGCTGGTGAGGAGCTCGTGATGCTCGCCGGCGAGGGCCGCCATGGCCTCGCCGCGTGCGGCTGCGCCGTTCTCGGGGGCGATGGTGGCGCCGTCGAACTCGGCGATCTTCATGAGGTAGGAGCGGGTCCAGAGCTTGTTCTCGAGCGCATCGAGGCGCGCGGTGAGTTCGGCGGAGTTGGTCTCGGACATGAGGCCTCCTTTTCGTGCTTCGCGGTCATTGCCCATGAGTGTACCCACCCGTCCCCGATTGCACACGCTCCCGGGCGGTCAATGATGCGCAAACGGCCTGGCGGTGTTGGAAAAAAGCTGGACGAGTGCGTGTGGTCGCGGCTGGTAAGGTGCACAGTGCCGAATCAGCGCGAAAACGAGGGAGGGCATATGGGCGACTTCAAGCCATCGGCGGCCAACGGCGCCGAGAAGATCGCGAGCGAGGCGGGGGCGGCCCCCATTGCCGACTGCCCGTTCCCCGTTCCCGTCGCCCCCGCTCCCAGGGGCGGTGCCCCCGTCCCGTCTGCCGAGGCCGCCCGCGCGGCGAGCTTGCTATACGGGTTTGAGGAGCGCGAGATGGGCGCGCGAGCCCGGGCGGAGCGCCGTGAGGCGAACAACAGGACCGCCTCGCGCCAGATCGTGCTCGGGGTGCTGGCTGCGTTGTTCGGCGGGACGTTCTGGGGCTTTTCGGGTACGGCCGCGAGTTTCCTGTTCACCAACTACCACGTCGAGACTACCTGGCTCATGAGCATGCGCCTGCTCGGCTCCGGCGGCCTGTTCATGGTCTATATCCTGCTTTTTGCCCGCGACGGGCTCAAAAAGTTGCTGCGTCGTCCGCGTCACCTGCTCACTTTGGCGGGGTTCGCCTTGTTCGGCATGATCACCAACCAGCTATTTTACCTGCTTGCCGTGCGCATGACCAATCCGGGCACCGCGACGGTCATGCAGTGCCTGCAGATCGTGATCATCATGGTCTACTCGTGCGTCACGAGCCGCCGCATGCCTCGTCACCGGGAGATCATCGGCACGGGCCTGGCGTTTTTGGGAACGTTGCTGATCGCCACGGGCGGGGATCCCACCACGCTGTCGATTCCCCCGATGGGCCTTGCCATGGGCCTGCTCTGCGCTATCGGCGGGGCGTGCATTTGCATCATTCCCGCCAAGATCTTGCCCGAATACGGATCGATGACCGTCACGGGCCTCGCCATGTTCGGGGCGGGGATCGGCATGAGCGCAGTGGTGAGGCCTTGGCAGAACATGCCCGTGATGGACGGCACCGGATGGTTCGCCCTCGCCCTGCTCACCGTCGTTGGATCGTTCCTCGCTTATTCGCTCTACATGCAGGGCGTCAAGGAGATCGGTTCAGTTCGAGCGAGCCTCATCGGCACGATCGAGCCGCTTTCCGCCACGGTTTCGAGCGTCATCGTTTTGGGTACCGTGTTTATGCCTACCGATCTAATAGGATTCGCTTTGATCGTCGTCATGGTCTTCCTTACGGTCTGATGTGGCGATTTACCTGCGGTTCAGATGAACTCGTTCAGCTTCTTGCCAATTTGGTTGGCAAGAGCCGCGCTTGAGTCGCCCCTTGTTGCACGGCATGATTGATGTCGTCGGGAATCCGCGAGATCGCCTCGCTCAGATTCTCAAAGGCGTCCGGTCGAGCGATAAGAAGGAGGGGCCATGAACGCACGCGACATCCGTTTGGTCGAAGTCGTTTCCGCGAACCCGCACATCTCCTCCGCCGACCTGTCCTCAGCGTTCGACATCAGCGAGCGCACGCTGCGCACCTATGTGCGCCGGATCAACGAGGAGCTCGACGGAATCGCCCGTGTCCATCGTCATCGTGGAGGCGGTTATAGCCTGCTCGTCGATGATGTCGAGGCCTGGGAGTCCTGGCTCGAGGCGAACCGCCGCGACGGTGTGCGCGCCACGCCGTCCACTCCCGCCGAGCGCGTCTCTTATCTTGTGAACGACCTGGTGATGCGTCGGTCCTGGATCACCCTGGACGACCTCTCCGAGATGCTGTATGTCTCCAAGAGCGCGCTTTCAAATGACCTGCACGAGGTCGAGCGCAGGCTTGCCCAGTTCAATCTGGTGCTCGAAAAGCGCCCGCGATACGGCCTGCGCGTGTCGGGAACCGAGATGTCTCGCCGACTGTGCCTCGCAGCTGGGGCCATGGAGGCGAACGAGGGCGTCAACCGCAAGGTGGGCGATGCCGATGCCTTCCCCCTCGCGGACGCGGACGGATCCAAGGACTTCAACCAGATCGCCGCATGCGTGGACGCGGTCCTCGTTGAGAGCGATTTCCATATCAACCCCGTCGCGCATCAGAACCTGCTGGTCCACATCTCGATCGCGCTCCTGCGCATCGAGGAGGGCTGCTACGTTCCCATGCCCGAGGACCGACTCGAGGCCATCGGCCAGACGCACGAGTTCGAGGTCGCGCACAGCATCGCCTGCAAGATCGGCGAGCGCCTGGGCATCGAGCTCCCCGGCGAGGAGGTCGCCTATATCGCCATTCACCTGGCGGGCAAGCAGACCCTCTACGACGAGGGCGAGGACAGCCGCAACATCGTGATCTCCGATGAGGTGTGGTCCGTCGTGACCGAAATGCTGGAGAGCGTGTGGGCGGCGTTTCGCTTCGACTTCCGAAACGATCTCGAATTGCGCATGAACCTGGCTCGTCATATCGTCCCGCTTTCGGTTCGCCTGCGCTACAACATGAGCCTCAAGAATCCGCTCCTCTCCGATATCCGCTCTCGGTATCCGCTTGCCTGGTCCATGGCCACGTGCAGCTGCGAGGAGATCGAGGACCATTGGGGAGGACCGCTTTCCGACGATGAAATCGCCTATATCGCGCTCGCGTTCGCGCTCGCACTCGAGCGCACCTGCGGCGAGACCCCGCGCAAGAACGTGCTCGTGGTGTGCGCTTCGGGAGCCGGCAGCGCCCGTCTGCTCGAGTACCGCTGCCGCAAGGAGTTCGGCGAGTACATCGACACCATTTCGACGTGCGATGTCCTGCACTTGGATGAAGCCGATTTCTCCCATGTCGATTACGTCTTCACTACCGTGCCCATCAACCGGACTCTGCCGGTGCCGGTGCGCGAGGTGAGTCATTTCTTCGATGCGAGCGAGGTGGAGGGCGTCCGTCAGCTTTTGCGCTCGGGCGACAAGACCGATCTGATCGGTCGCTACTTCGATCGCGATCTTTTCTTCACGCACCTGGACTGCTCCACCAAGGAGGAGGTCCTGAACGTGCTGTGCGATGCCGCATCCGCGCGCGGCGTCGACGCGTCCTTCAAGGAGCTCGTCTTCAAGCGCGAGGAGGCGGCCGCCACATCGTTTGGCAACAGCGTGGCCATGCCCCATCCGCTCGAGGTCGCGAGCGCGCAGACCTTCGTGACGGTCGGCCTGCTCGACCGCCCGGTCGCCTGGGATGGCGCGCAGTGCCCAGTCAGCGCGGTATTTCTCATTGCGTTTTCACGTGGCCGCGGTCGGGACGCCGATCGCGAGCTCGACAACTTCTTCGGGATCCTCGCAGACCTGTTCTTGGACGAGGGTGCGATTCAGAGGTTGGTTCGCGAGCAGACGTGGGACACCTTAATCGATGTGTTGGGCACGGTCGCCTAGCACGGAAACGACGGACATAGCTCCGCATATCAGGAAGGAACACTCAATGGCAGATCAGGATCAGAGCGTCGAGATGATCTCGTTCGCGCTCATCGCCGCCGCCGGCACCGCCCGCAGCCTCGCCTTCGAGGCTCTCGCCGCCGCCCGCGAGCACGATTTCGCCAAGGCCGATGAGCTGATCGCCCAGTCGAAGGAGGCCGCCCTCGAGGCGCACCACCAGCAGACGCAGCTCCTCGTCAAGGAGGCCAACGGCGAGCATACCGAGGTCAACGTCATGCTCGTTCACGCTCAGGACCATCTGATGACCTCCATGCTCGCGCAGGAGCTCATCGCCGAGATGATCGAGCTTCACCGCGCCAACGCGGCCAAATAGGGAACGCGCGCCCAAGGGGCGCCGAGAATATGGGTTCGTCCCAAGAAACGGAGTAACCAATGAAGATCCTGCTTGTTTGCGGTGCCGGCATGTCCACCAGCATTCTCATGAACAAGATGAAGAAGCATGCCGAGGATAACGGCATCGAGCTCGAGATCTCGGCCACCAGCGTCGAGTCCGCCGCCGAGGTGAGCGCCAACTACGACGTCATCCTCATGGGGCCGCAGGTGTCCTACCGCAAGGCCGCCGTCGAGGAGGCCACGGGCAAGCCCGTCGCCGTCATCCCGCCCGCGGATTACGGCATGGCCAACTGCGCCAACGTCTTCAAGCTCGCCAACGACCTGCTCGGCTAGCAGCCAGGTCCTCAAGGAAGGTAACGATCCAATGTCCAAACTCGAGAAGATGTTCGAGAGCCCGATCTTCGCCAAGCTGCAGGAGTGGGGCGGCAAGGTCCAGTCCAACAAGGTGATCGCCTCGATCTCCAACGGCATGATGGCCATCATGTCCCTCGTCCTCGCGGGCGCCGCGTTCATGATCATCGCCACCCTGCTCAACGTCGCCGGCGTCTTGGAGACCACCGACCAGGTGTATCAGTGGCTCTGCGTGCCCTATAACATGACCATGGGCCTCATCTCCCTGCCCATCGCCTTCGCGGTCGGCTACTCCTACTCCAACGCCCTCGGCATGAAGGGCGCCATGGCCAACGGCCTGGTCACCATGATCCTCTTCCTCATGGTCGCCGCCCCGTCCCAGAGCGTGACCCTCGGCGAGTCCACCGCCACCATGATCCCCACCCAGTTCCTGGGCGGCCCCGGCATCTTCGTGGCCATGTTCCTGCCGATCATCTCGGTGCGCATCATCAAGTTCTGCAAGGACAAGAACGCCACCATCAAGATGCCCGATTCCATCCCGCCCTATCTGGTGGACTCCTTCGCCAACATCGTCCCGCTGGTCATCAACCTCGTGCTGTGGGAGGGTCTGTCCATCCTCTGCCAGGTTCTCATGAACGGTGCCACCCTGCCCGCGCTCATCATGGGCATCATCTCCATCCCGCTGTCCGGTCTGACCTCCACCCCCGGCATGTTCGTCCTGCTGGCGATCTCCATGCTCGCCTGGACTCTCGGCCTGCACGGTCAGGGTATCGTCTCCGTCGTCACCCTGCCGGCCATGATGACCGCCTTCGGCACCAACGCCGAGCTCGTCGCCGCCGGCCAGCCCACTGTGTTCGCCCCGATCTTCACTTTCATGCTGGCCACCTCCGCCGGCGGTGCCGGTAACATGCTGTCCCTCGCCGTGTGCTGCCTGCGCTCCAAGTCCGAGCGCCTGCGCGCCGTGGGCAAGGCCGGTCTCGTCCCCGCGATCTTCAACATTTCCGAGCCGATGATCTTCGGCACCCCGGTCATGTACAACCCGCTGATCGCCATCCCGATGATTCTCAACTCCCTGATCTGCATGGGCGTCGTGTTCCTGGGCTTCTCCGTGGGCTTCTTCCAGAACCCCTACATCCTGATGCTCACCCCGCTGCCGGTCGGCCTCGCCACCTTCCTGGCCTCCATGGCTTGGCAGAACGTGCTGATTCCGGTCGTGTGCTTCGTGATCGCCTTCGTCGTGTACACCCCGTTCGTCAAGATGTACGACAAGCAGTGCCTCGCTGACGAGGAGGCTGCCAACGAGCAGGCCGCCGCGTAAGTTCGCGTGAGCGCTCGTGCCGCCCGGCAGCCACATCGGTTGCCGGGCGGTTTTCTAACGAGGGACGCCGATTGCGCGCGGGCGCCCCTTCGCATTCGACGCGTTGCGGCCTTTCATCGGCCCATCGCGTCCACAGCGTGCGCAGCCGAAATGGGCCCGCATCGGCCCATCGATTGAGAGGAAGTAGCCATGTCTGTGTTCCCGAAGGACTTTTTGTGGGGTGGCGCGACCGCCGCTAACCAGTACGAGGGCGGTTGGAATGAGGGCGGCCGCGGCATGACCGAGAGCGATTGCTCTTCGAGCGGCAGCATCAAGTCGCTGCGCTCCGTGACCTATCGCCTGCCCGACGGCACCGCCGGCAGCTGCCCGATGTTTGCCCCGCTGCCCGAGGGCGCCAAGCTCGACGTGGTCGAGGGCGAGTACTACCCCTATCACGATGCCGTCGACTTCTACCACCGCCACTCCGAGGACATCGCGCTTCTGGGTGAGATGGGCATCAAGCTGTTCCGCATGTCCATCGCCTGGAGCCGCATCTTCCCCACGGGCGTGGAGACCGAGCCTAACCAGGAGGGCCTGGACTTCTACCACACCGTCTTTGCCGAGCTGCGCGAGCAGGGCATCGAGCCCTTGGTGACGCTGTGTCACTACGACACGCCGCTGTACATCGAGCAGGAGCTTGGCGGTTGGGAGAACCGCGAGACCATCGGCCTGTTCGATCGCTTTGCCCGCTGTGTTATGAGCGAGTACAAGGACGAGGTCCGTTACTGGCTGACCTTCAACGAGATCAACAGCCCCCTCATGATGCCCTCCTTCCTGCCGAACTACCCGGCGGCCAAGATGCGCTCCAACTTCCAGGTGTTGCACAACCAGTTCGTGGCGAGCGCCCGCGCCGTCAAGTTCGCCCATGAGGTGCGCGAGGACGCCATGGTGGGCTGCATGCTCGCCGGCCGCTGCAGCTACCCGTTCACCTGCGATCCCGCCGATATCATCAACAACCTGCAGGGCAAGCAGGAGGCGCTCTTCTACGCCGGCGACACCATGGTCCGCGGCGCCTACCCCTCCTATGCCCGCCGTCTGTGGCAGGCCTGGGATGTCGAGCTCAATACCGAGCCGTCCGATTTCGAGGACCTCACCGCCGGCTGCGTGGACATGGTGACCTTCTCCTACTACTCTTCCTCCACCTCCACCACCCACACTGACGCGGAGCGTGCAAGCGGCAACTTCAGCTCCGGCGCCAAGAACCCCTACCTGCAGTACAGCCAGTGGGGCTGGTCCATCGACCCGACGGGCCTGCGCTATTTCCTGAACGAGCTGTACGACCGCTATCAGAAGCCGCTCATGGTCGTGGAGAACGGCCTGGGTGCCAAGGACGTCCTCGAGGAGGACGGTTCCGTGCACGATCCGTATCGCATTGAGTACATGCGCGAGCACGTGCGTGCCATGGGAGAGGCCCTTGCCGACGGCGTCGATCTGATCGGCTACACCCCCTGGGGCATTATCGACCTCGTGTCCGCCTCCACCGGTCAGATGGCCAAGCGTTACGGTTTTGTGTATGTCGACCGCGACGACGAGGGCAACGGCACGTTCGACCGCTATCGCAAGGACAGTTTCTTCTGGTATCAGAAGGCCATCGCGAGCTGCGGTGAAGATCTTGACTAGCGAACGCTCCGGCGTGTGCCGCCTGGGTATTTCGCTGTACCCGGAGTTCGCGTCCCAGGAGGACAACTTCGCCTATCTGCGCCGCGCGGCCGAGCACGGATTTGACGTGCTGTTCTTGGCGCTGCTGGGCGCTAAGGGCACGTATGAGGAGGTTGTCGAGCGCTACCTGCCCTACACCCGCCTTGCGCACGAGTTGGGCTTCGAGATCTTCTGCGACGTCAACCCCATGGTGCTCAAGCGCCTGGGTGTAGGTATCAGCATGTTCCAGGGCGGCATCGATCTGACATTCTTCAAAGAACTCGGTATCGACGCCATGCGCCTGGACCTTGGGATGAGCGACCTTGAAGAGGCCGCGCTCGCCAAGAACGCCGACGGCATCAAGATCTGCATCAACGGCGCCGCCGTGACCGATCACGTGGGTGCGCTGCTCTCCTGCGGTGCCCCGCGCGAGGCGCTCGTGGGTTGCCACAACTACTATCCGCACCGCTACACCGGCGTGTCGCTCGACTACTTCATGCGCGGTACCGAGCATTGGGCCAAGCGCGGCATGCGCCTGCAGGCGTTCGTCTCGTCCAACGCGCCCGAGGCGTTCGGTCCCTGGCCGGTCACCGAGGGCCTGCCCACGCTCGAGATGCATCGAGATCTTCCCATCGAGGTGCAGCTCAAGCATTTCGTGATGATGGGCTGCGTGGGCGACGTGCTGATCGGCAACTGCTTTGCCACCGATGACGAGCTCGCCGCCATGGAGCGCGCCAACTCCGATCGTGTGCGGTTTACCACGCGTCTGGTGAACGACCTGCCCCGGGACATGGCGCGACGTTTGGGCATGAACCTGTCCGTGCGCGGTGACTGCACGAGTGGCTACATGATTCGAACGCTCGAGAGCCGCATGGACCCCGCACCCGTGGACCCGTTCAACACGGTTGACATCGAGCGCGGCGACGTGATCATCGACAACCGCTTGTACGGTCAGTACGCCGGCGAGGTCCAGATCGCGCTCGCGCCGATGAAGAACAGCGGTAAGACGAATGTCGTCGGCCATATCGACGACTGCGAGCATGTGCTGCTCGATTACCTTGCCGCAGGGACCCGCTTCGCTTTCGACATCGTGGGCTAGCAAAGGCCAATTGGGGACCGGCCAATTGGGGACAGGCACAAACTGATCGCTTCTTGGGGCCGCAGTTCGATTACGGGCTGCGGCCCCATTGCATCGGCTGGGTCGCGTCGAACAGCGGCGGGGATTGCGACGGGCCTATAGCACTGTCGGCCGCGAAACCCGCCGCCCCTCGCCGATTAGCTCAAAACGTACAGCATTATGAAGTGAGTAAGATAAGAGACAAAAAGATAAACAATGTAAGATATATGAGTTAGAATCCCTTGCTCGTTGGAACAACCTGTCTGAGGGGGACCTATGAGCAATTCTAACGATGGCACGGGGTGCGCGCTGAATATTGTGAAGCGCATCGCCCTTGGTGTGGCGGGCTTCATTGCTGCTGTGTGCCTGGTGGGTGGAGTCGTCGTTTTCACGCTGTTCGGAAACGAGCTCAAGACGCTCGGCAGCATCAAGAAGATCGATGAGTACCCGCTGTATACCATGGACTACGCTGGCGATTACGGCATCGACGAGTTTTTGGAGCAAGGGGGCGCCTCCAATGACGCTGAGCTCATTGACTTTGTGGTGGGCCGTCTGCTCAAGGGCCTGCCGATTGAGATCGAGCTGCCCAATCTCGCCTGTTCGACGTTCAACGCTGAAACACCCTCGGGCGATGCGATCTTCGGCCGCAATTTTGACCTGGAGTTCTCGCCCGGCATGATGGTCCGTACGAATCCCGAGGATGGTTATGCGTCGCTGTCGATGGTGAATCTCGCGTTCATCGGATACGGTGAGGACAAGTTGCCCGATGATCTCGCGTCGAGCATCGTGTCGTTGGCGGCGCCCTTCGCGCCGCTCGACGGTGTGAACGAGAAGGGCCTGGCCGTGGGCGTTTTGCTCATCGACACCGAGGCGACCGACCAGCGGACCGACCGCGTGGACATTACCACCACGACGGCCATTCGCATGATGCTTGATCGCTGCGCCACGGTGGACGAGGCGGTTGCGCTGTTGGGCGAGTACGACATGCACGCGAGCGGCGGGCGCAGCTATCACTTCCAGATCGCGGATGCGAGCGGCAAGACCGTTGTGGTCGAGTACATCGGCGACAAGATGAACGTGCTGGAGCCCGGCGACCCCACGACGGCCGGCGTGCCCTCCGAGGGCAAGACGTACATGGCGGCAACGAACTTCCTGCTCACGCCCGGTGAATATGACTTCGGAGGCGGCGAGGACCGTTACGCCACCGTGATGGGCGCGCTCGAGGCGGCAGATGGCGTCATGGATGCACAGCAGGCCATGGACACGCTTCAGAGCGTGAGCCGCGAGGTGAAGATCAAGGACAACGGCGAGGTCTTCCAGACGCAGTGGTCTGTGGTGTACAACCTCGATCGCGGCACGGCGAAGATCTGCATGGGTGGCAAGTACGACGAGGTTCATGAGCTGTCGATCGCGTAAGGAAGCGCAGGTATGCTATCATCTTGACCACTGCGTTGACGGAGAGGTCGGGCCTCACCGCATCGCCGCAAAGAGAGGGAGGGCCACCGGCTGCGAGCCCGCCCGCGGCGAGGAGCCCCGAGTTCACTCCCGAGCTGCGACCTGAACGGCGGGCGCCGGGGCGCGATGTGCGATTTGCACCCGTCCCCGATTGCACATGCTGAGTAGGGGAGCCGCGCGCCCGCGCGACATCGGGCAAAAGAGGGTTCGCCGGGCAGACAGCCGGCGGCCAATCAAGGTGGTACCGCGGAATCTCATCCGTCCTTGGGAGTGCGAGCGATCGCACGATCCCAAGGGCGGATTTTTCTATGGAACAACGTGGCGTCGATATGGCGCCGATGGACGAGAGGGGAACAGATGAGCCTGATCGACGAGCTTGAGGAGCTCGAGCAGCGAGCCCGCGAGATGATCGAGGGCGCCGAGACGGCCGAGAAGCTCGAGGCCGCCCGCGTGGCGCTCATGGGCCGCAAGGGCGAGATCACCGGTCTCATGCGCATGATGGGCAAGATCGAGCCCGAGGAGCGCCCGGTGCTCGGCAAGCGCGCAAACGAGATGCGCCGTATGGCCGAGACGCTGCTCGACGGCCGCATGAAGGACCTCAAGCGCGCCGCCGTGCGCGAGCTCATGGCGACGGAGGCCGTGGACATCACGCTGCCCGGCGCCCGTCCGCAGATCGGCCATGCGCACCTCATCAACCAGATCATCGAGGAGATCGAGGATGTCTTCTGCGGCATCGGTTACACGGTCGAGGCTGGCCCGCAGGTCGAATCCAGCTGGTATAACTTCACCGCGCTGAACGCCCCGCTCGATCACCCGAGCCGTTCCGCACGCGACACCTTCTACGTGAAGGACAACGCCCCCGGTACCGCGGCGCACCCCGAGGAGCATGCCCACGGCGAGTCCGACGTGCTGCTGCGCACCCAGACTTCCGGCGTGCAGGTGCACACCATGGAGACCCAGGAGCCGCCCATCTACATGATCGCCCCGGGCCGCGTGTATCGCCCCGATACGGCCGATGCCTGCCACCTGCCCCAGTTCCATCAGATCGAGGGCCTCGTCGTGGATAAGGGCATCACCTTCGGCGACCTCAAGGGCACGCTCGATTACTTCGTGAAGTGCATGTTCGGCGAGGATCGCGCCACGCGCTACCGCCCGCATTTCTTCCCGTTCACCGAGCCCTCCTGCGAGGTCGACGTGAGCTGCGGCGTCTGTGGCGGCGAGGGTTGCCCCTTCTGCAAGCACTCCGGTTGGATCGAGATCTTGGGCTGCGGCATGGTTGACCCCAACGTCCTGCGCAACTGCGGCATCGATCCCGAGGTCTACTCCGGCTTCGCCTTCGGCGCCGGTGTCGAGCGCATCGCGGCGCTCCGCTATGACCTGCCCGACCTGCGCACGCTCGTCACCGGTGACATGCGTTTCCTGAATCAGTTCTAAGAAGAGGTTTCACCTCAATTTGGGGACAGTCCCTAAATTGAGGTGCATATAGAAGAGGTTTGAGATGAAAGTTTCTTACGACTGGCTGTCTAGCATGGTCGAGCTGCCGGAGGACCCCTCCGAGCTTTCCCGTGAGTTCATCCGCACCGGCACCGAGGTCGAGGCCATTGAGACGGTGGGTGAGTCCTTCGATCACATCGTGACGGCCAAGGTCCTTTCCAAGGAGGCCCATCCCGATTCCGATCACCTGTGGGTCACCATGGTCGACGTGGGCACCAACAACGTGGACGCCGAGGGCAACCCGGAGCCCCTGCAGATCGTGTGCGGCGCGCAGAACTTCAACGAGGGCGACCACATCGTGACCGCGATGATCGGCGCGGAGCTGCCCGGCGACATCAAGATCAAGAAGGGCAAGCTTCGTGGCGTTGTGTCCTGCGGCATGAATTGCTCCGCGCGTGAGCTCGGCCTCTCCGCCGATCACGAGGGCATCATGATCCTTCCCGAGGATGCTCCCATCGGCATGCCACTCGCGCAGTACCTGGGCACGTCCGACACCGTGCTCGACTGTGAGATCACCCCGAACCGCGCCGACTGCCTCTCCATGATCGGCATCGCGCGCGAGGTCGGCGCCATCTACGACCGCGACTTCCACGTTGACCTGCCTGCCATCGCCGCTGAGTCCGGCGCCCCGACCGCCGAGACCGTCTCGGTCGAGCTCATCGACGAGGGCCTGTGCGATCGCTACGTCGCCCGCGTGGTGCGTGACGTGAAGGTCGGTCCCTCGCCTGAGTGGCTCGTCCAGCGCCTCAATTCCTGCGGCATCCGCACGCACAACAACGTCGTGGACATCACCAACTACGTGATGATGCTCACCGGCCAGCCGCTGCACGCCTTCGACCTCAACGCGTTCGAGGAGAAGGCCGGAAAGCGCACCGTGGCCGTGCGCGCGGCGCGTGAGGGTGAGGTCTTCCGCACCCTCGACGACGTGGAACGCACGCTCTCCGCGGGCATGGGTCTCATCGCCACCGGCGAGGCCGGCGCCACCCCGGTCGCGCTCGCGGGCGTCATGGGCGGCATGGAGTCCGAGGTTACCGACGCCACCGTCGACGTGCTGGTGGAGAGCGCCTGCTTTAACGCCGGCCGCACCTCCCACACCAGCCGCGACCTCGCGCTGATCTCCGATGCCTCCATCCGCTTCGAGCGCCAGGTCGACGAGACCGGGTGTGTAGATGTTGCCAACATCGCTTGCGCCCTCATCGAGCAGCTTGCCGGCGGCAAGGTTGCCCCGGGTTGTGTGGACGTCTATCCCTCGCCCAAGCAGCTCGCTCCCATCAGCCTGCGTCTTTCCCGCGTGCACGAGCTGTGCGGCGCCGCGATCGAGCCCTCTTTCATCGAGACGGCGCTTACGCGACTCGGCTGTTCCGTCGAGGCCGAGGGGGAGGGGGATGCGCGCGTGTTCGCGGTCATGCCCGCCACGTTCCGCCCCGACCTCACCCGTGAGATCGACCTGATCGAGGAGGTCCTGCGTCTGTGGGGCATGGATCGCGTCGAGGCCACCATCCCTGCCGCCAAAAACCACATCGGCGGCCTCACCCGCGAGCAGCAGCTCACCCGCAAGGTCGGTCAGATCCTGCGCGCCTGCGGCCTCAACGAGACCATGAACTTTTCCTTCGCCGCCCCCGGCGACCTCGAGCGCATCGGCATGACGGACGAGGGCCGTGGATGCCCGGTCGAGATCATGAACCCACTCGTGGCCGAGCAGACCGAGATGCGCCGCTCACTTATCCCGGGCTTGCTGCAGTCCGTCGAGTACAACATCAAGCACAGCACCACAAACGTGCAGCTGTATGAGATCGGCACGCTGTTCTTCGGCCGCGAGAACGCCAGCGCGCCGAAGGAGCGCGAGTCCGTGGCGGGCGTGCTTTCCGGCTCCATGGGCGATGTGACCTGGAATCACAAGCCCATGCCGCTTCGTTTCTTCGACGGCAAGGGCGTTGTTGAGGAGCTGCTCTCCCAGCTGCGCACGCCTAAGGTCCGCTTCCGTCCCGCCGACGGCGACGACTACGCCTTCCTGCAGCCCGGCCGCGGCGCCGAGGTGCTCTCCGGCGGTACGGTTCTCGGCTGGGTCGGCGAGATCCATCCCGATGCGCGCGATGTCTACGGCATCGATATCCCCGTGGTGGCCTTTGAGTTGAATCTCGAGGCGCTGATCAAGGGCGCTGGCGCCCAGGAGGCCTATCGCGAGTTCTCCCAGTTCCCGAGCGTCGAGCACGACCTTGCCATCGTTGTTGACGACGATGTGACCTGCGAGGACCTGGAGCGCCGTCTGCGCTCCGCCGGCGGCAAGCTGCTCGTGGGCGTGCGCCTGTTCGACGTGTACCGCGACCCGGTGCGCGTTGGCGTGGGCAAGAAATCCATGGCCTTCGCGCTCACCTACCGCGCCGACGACCACACCCTCACGAGCGAGGAGGTCGAGCGCGCTCACTCCAAGCTGGTGACGAAGGTGTGCAAGGCCACCGGCGGCGAGGTCCGCAGCTAGTGCCCAGCTGGAACATACATATCGCGCATGCGGAGCGGCTGCTCAAGGGCGGCGGCTCCGTTGCGCGCGCCGTGCGCGACGGCAATGCGTTTCTCTTTGGAAACTTGATTCCCGATATCTACGTGGGTTACATGGTGCCCGGCGTGGTGCGCCCCGTTCCGTATCGCGTGACGCATTTCGCCAAGCCCGAGCACATCCCAAAGCCGCGCGCAGGCGAGTTCTTCGATGCGTACGTGCTGCCGCTTGCGCGTGAGTGCGGGCTGTTGGATGCGCTCGGTGACGATTGCGCAACGGGGGGAGGTGTCGGGGCGCCTGGTTTTGCCTTCGATGCCTCCGGTTTCGCGGACGCCGATTCTGATTGTGCGCCCGTTGGTCCTACCGGCTCTGCGGCGGCCGCGGGCCCTGCCCCGGAGCTGCTCTGGCAGGCGCCCGCCTCCCTCGCAGCCGAGGTCGCCCACGTGTCTCCCGCGCACACGCCGACGTTCGAGTGGGATTTCGATGTGGCCCAAACTGCCGCGTGCCAGCGTGACGCGTTCGCGACCTCCCGACGCGCGCTGAGCCGCGATGAGCTGCGACGCTCCTTGTTCGACATGGTGCTCGGCACATGGGTTCACTTGCTTGCCGACTGCACATGGAACCAGGCCGTGAGCGATTTGCTTGATGCGCGTGGCGAGCAGCCCAGTCGGGATTTCCGTATCAAGAAGCAGGGTGATTTCGACCTGTTCGGCAAGTCTCTCGAACTCGATCTCATGCCGCGTCTTACACCACAGCTCATCGAGGTCGCGGCGGCGTTTCCTCAGTACGAGATCGATGCGGCGTCGGTATCTGCGACCTGCGCCATCGCCCATGAGACCGTGCGCACCAATCACCCGGTCACCGGCGCTGCGTACCGCCTGCTCGACGAGGAATTTTTCAGCCGTGTCTTCGCCGAGGTCAACGCACGAGCAGAGCGTGAGATGGAGTACGCGGGATCCCGTTGAGAACTCAGCGAACCAGCTGTTCCCAGTTCGAAAGGACCTCGCACCTTAGGTCGCGCTCGGCGGCTTCCATGCCCGCCGATTTCGCCTTCCGCCGTTTTCCGAGCAACGACGACAAGTGGGCCGACAGACGATGGAACCTCCCGGGGTTATAGAGTTGCTCGGCTGTTACCATGATGACCTCGATACCCATGCGCTTGAGGCCGAGCATGCGGTTGGAGTCTATTCCACCCGCTCGGCCGCCGTCGTGAACCATATGACCCTGAAGCTCGATATCGATTGCCGGATGGATGTCGTTTTCGGGGAAAAGGATGTCGGCGTAGCAGGTTGATTGGCCGGCGAGGATGCGGGCGTCGCGGTTCAGCGTGATGGGGTGGTTGTTGACGATGGGCCCCAGCCCTTCGCCGCCGCGTCGTCGCGTAAGGCTCAGCAGCATGGATGCTTGCACTTCGAGGGGAGACGCCGTAACGCCCGTTACCGCGCGTGCGGCCTGGCAAAACTGGCGATGGCCGTGCATGCCCTTGCTTTCCTCGCAGAACCCGCAAAGCTCATGAAGCGTCACGAGCGGGTCGCGGTGCCAAAGAGACGTCGGTTTGCCCGCGTGGTCATACACTTGTCGCCATCCTCCCGGCCATGCGAGGCGCTGATTGCGCAAGCGGTCGAGCTCGCGCTGCATTTCTTTGGTGGGCGCGTAGACGGCGAATGTCCCGCAGAGTTCGTAAGCGGCCATGGTGAGACGGTGCACCGAGACGAGCGGCGCCAAGGTGAGCAATGTCATGAGCGGCGAGGTGTACTGAACACCGACTTCGTTGTTTTCCCAGATAGCTGAACTCGGGAGGTCCCCGCTCCAGACGTGGTCCTTGATTGCCGAAGACCGTGTTCGGGCTGACGGGCTGTCGCACAGGGTGTGTATTGGAAGATTTAGCCAAGGACCCAGGTCGTTCGACCGGGAGATGGCGCTGCGTTGCCGGCGCGTCGAAAAACGGGGAAACTCTGGGAGCAGCAGTGTGACCTGGGGTGGGATTCGATAAAGCTCAAAGGCGCTGGCGCCGCAAATCACCTGTTCCATTAAATGCCCCCTCTCTCGGTGAATGAGCTTGTACCCAAATGGGGAATCGGGCCGCGCGAAGGCATTTGAAGTCAATTCATCGACTTTTGGTAATTAGTTTTCCAGACTGGCCGGTAGCAACGCATTCTGGCGCGTAAAACACCTGGTCGTGTGCATCCAAATGGGCCTTATATCTCGAGGAAGCGATAAGTAATTACCAAAAGTCGACGAATTGAAAACGGCGTGCTGAAGAAGTGCATCAATTGGGCTATTTTTGCCTAGCGGATGCATAGCGGCCAGAAGACGTGGCCCGAGGGGCTCTGCGCCATCTTTTCAGACGGACGATTATGCTGTTTTGGATCTTTCGAAAGCGCGGGATTTCGTTTGGAGGGATTGAGGCGGTGGTTTTACCTGCAAGAGGCTTTGCTTTCAGAAGGGCTATTGGGGACGGGCAACGGGCGCGCTGTCGAGATGGCCGATGTTTCAAAAGGAAGGGGCGCCAAAGGTGATCGGCGCCCCTTAAGCGGATATATGTTGTTCCGAGCAACGGGTTAGCAGGCGTCCTGTTCGGCCACAGCTTGCATGGCCACGGCACCGATGAAGTTCACCGGCTGGCAGAAGTTAGGCTGGAAGAACAGGTCGACGTTGGCGAGCTGATCGATGGTGAAACGCGCCTGGATGGCGATGGAGATAGCATTTGCGGCCTCGGCCACGTCGTGGCGGCACAGGAATTGGGCGCCCAGCACGCGACGGGTCTCGGGATCCCAGGTGAGGGTCGCGGTAACCGGCGTGGTGGTGAGCATGAAATCGGGACGGTAGTCCTGGACGATGGTGGTGGAACGGGCATTCACGCCGCGGGCCTCGGCACCTGCCTGGGTGAGGCCGCTCGCCGCAAGGGACAGGTCGTAGAGCTGTACGGCGCTGGTTGCCTGCGTGCCCATGTACTTCTGCATGGGCTCCTCGATATTGGCGGCCACGAGCAGGGCCTGGCGCACGGCGTTGGTGGCCAGTGGGATGTAGTCATAGGTGCCGGTGGGGTTGTAGAGTACGGTGCAGGAGTCGCCGGCGGCGAGGATGTCGGAGCTGGCCTCGGTGCTGCCGGCCGGGAATGCGCGCATGTACTCGTCGGTCTTGATGGCGCCGTTGGGAAGGGTTTCGAGCTGGCCCTCGAACAGATCGGTGCGGGGAAGGAAACCGGCGCCCATGATGGCGTAGTCGACATCGTATTCACCGGCGGTGGTCACGACAGTGACGCCGGTGCCGCTATCGCTCAGACGGAACTCGGTGACCATCTGGCCCAGTGCGAGCTCCACGCCGTGCTCGGCGTACACGGCTTCGACCTGCTCGGTGATGGGTGCATCGAAGTTTTTGGCGAGCGCGCGATCGAGGCCGTCGATGAGGGTGGCGCGCACCCCGGCCTCACTGAACTGCTCGACAAGCTCAGCGCCGATGTATCCTGCGCCGATCACGGCGACAGAATCCGCCTGCATGGCGTTCTCCTTGATGGCCTTGCCGTGGTCCCAGTTCTTGCACAGCATCACACGGCCATCTTCAAGTCCCTCGGCCAGACCGGGGATGGGCGGGGTGACGGGCTTGGAGCCGGTCGTGACGACGAGCTTGTCAAAAACGTAGGTCGACTCCTCGCCGCTGGTGAGGTCGCGCGCCACGAGAGACTTGCCGGCGACATCAACGGAAAGCACGTCGTGCTGCATGTGCATCTGCGCGCCGAGCTCGGCGAGAGCTGCGGGGGAGGAGTAGAACATGCGATTGGGGTCGCTCACATGACCGCCGACCCACAGCGCGATGCCGCAGGAGAGGAACGACAGGGTGTCGTTGCGCTCGAAGACGTGCACGGTCCAATCCGGGTGCGCGGTGAGGATTGACTGAGCGGCGAACGTGCCGGCGTGCGTGCAGCCAACAACGGCGACGGTTTTAGGGGTGGAGGCGGTGGTCATGGTGACTCCTTCGAGGAAAAACGTGTCAGCACTAGAAATGATACAAAAAAGCAAACAGTTAGCAAGGGCAAACTGGTAAACGGGGCGGAGCGGCCGGGCGGTGTGCGACGCCGCGACCGTATGCGGTAAGATTTTGCCGAATAAGCCAAGCGAACCATGCGACACGAACAGGAGCGCATATGTCTTTTGCCACAAAAGCCACGGCCCCGGCCACGACGGCAGCCGAGGACCTGCTCGACTTCATCGCCGAGAGCCCCACGATGTTTCACAGCGCCGCGGCTATCCGCGCGCGCTTGGATGAGGCTGGTTTCACATACCTGAGCGAGGGCGCCGCATGGGAGGTGCGCCCGGGAGGCGCGTACTACACGCAGCGCAACGGGTCGAGCGTTGTGGCCTGGCGCGTGGGCGAGCGTGTGGTCGCTCCGGGTTTTGCTTCCGATGTTGCCAAAGCCGCCGACCGTGTCGCCGGATCCGTCGATGTCGCCGCTGGATCGGCCGGTGACAGCGCCCCGTACCACTTCCAGCTCACAGCCTCGCATTCCGACTCCCCCTGCTTCAAGGTAAAGACGAATGGCGAGCTCGAAGGTCCCGCCGGTTATGTGCGTCTGGACACCGAGGCTTACGGCGGCATGATGGACTACACCTGGTTCGACCGCCCGCTTTCGCTCGCCGGACGCGTGTTGGTGCGAGAGGGCGCGCGCATCGAGAGCTGTCTTGTGGCCCTCAATCGAGATGTCGCACTTATCCCGAGCCTTGCAATCCACATGGACGGCGGCGTGAACAAGGGCTTCGCCCCCAATCGCGCAAGCGATTTGTTCCCGCTGCTCTCCGCGGGCGACTTGGCGAACGGCTCGCTCGACATGATCGTGGCCGATGCCCTAGAGATCGATCCCGCCCAAATCGTGTCGCGCGACCTGTTCCTGGTCAATCGTGAGCGCGGCCGCGTGTGGGGTGTCACCGGCGAGTTCATTTCCTCGCCCCGCCTCGACGACCTCATGTGCGCCTACACTTCGCTCGTCGCCTTTATGAACGGCGGGAACGAGCATACCGTCTCGGTCTATGCGTGTTTCGACAACGAGGAGGTCGGCTCGGAAACCAAGCAGGGTGCTGCATCGACGCTTTTGGCCGACACCCTTTCCCGCGTGAACGCCGCTTTGGGCTTCGGCCCCGAGGAGTACGTCCGCGCGCTCTCCGCTTCCATGCTCGTGAGCTGCGACAACGCACATGCGCAGCATCCCGCGCACCCCGAGCTTGCCGATAGCCTCCATGCCCCACAGATGAACGGCGGCATCGTGGTGAAGGAGGCGGCCAACCAGCACTATTGCACCGACGCTTTCAGCCGTGCCGCGTTCACCGCCGTGCTCGACGACGCCGAGATCCCGCATCAGGCGTTTGCGAACCGCAGCGACAAGGCGGGTGGCTCCACGCTCGGCAATATTTCGAACATGCAGGTGAGCGTGCACGGAGTCGATGTCGGGTGTGCCCAGCTCTCGATGCATTCGTGCATGGAGACGGCCGGGGCCCGCGATGTTGACCTTGCCATCGAGGCGCTCACGGCGTTTTACGATACGAACGTCCGCATCGACGGTGCCGATTCGATTGAGCTCGGCTAGACGAGTATCAACCCAACGGACACGAACCTCGATAAAGGGGCGGCGCACCACATTGGATGCGCCGCCCTTTTCCGTGTCGGTTTATCGGATGAAGCTCGTGAAGGGCCCGACTTCCCGATCGGGTAGGCCGATTCCGGCCTCGCGCCCCGCCTCGAGGGATTTGAGCAGCCAGGCCATGTTGCGCCCGAGTTGCCTCATCGTCCACAGTCCTTCCTGGTCCTGTTCGACCTCTTCGGGCGTGCATCCATGGACCATGTTCCAGTAGCGAGAGCTCACAATGGGCATGTTCGAGATGGTGAAGAACTTCTGCATGTCGTCGAGGGCGGCTGTGGTGCCGGCGCGGCGGGCGGACGCGATGGCCGCGGCGGGCTTGAAGCTCAGTACGTCGGGCGCGCCCGCTTTGCCGTTGGAGTAGAACAGGCGGTCCATGAAGCCCATGAGGGAGCTGGCGGCATGGGCATAGTGGACGGGCGCGCCGAAGACGAATCCGTCGGCCTGCTCGGCAAGCGCGCGAAACTCGTTGACGGCATCGTCGAAGATGCAAGCGCCGGTTTCGCGGCAACGCCCGCACGCCATGCAGCCGGCGGCGGGCTTGGCGCCGATCCAGAAGATCTCACTTTCGATTCCATGCGCATCAAGCATCGTGGCGACTTCGGCAAGCGCGCGGTGAGTGCAGCCGTTCTTGTGCGGGCTTCCGTTGACGAGTATGACTTTCATGGCGCTTCCTCCCTCGTTGCTCCGCATGTATATGCGGCCATTGTCTGCGTTCTCATCAGTTTAGTTCGTTCTGCGGCGATACGGCGCGGGCCTTGAGGGGCATCTGGTATAGTTCCGCAGGTGAAAGAAATGAATGGGTGAGGATTTGCTGCGCCCATATGAGAAAGGAGCGCCCATGATCAAGGAGCTCGTGAAGGATGAGGCCATCCTCTCCACCCCGTGTGAGCCTGCCACCGCCGCCGACGCGGAAATTGCGCAGGACCTGGTAGATACCCTGCTGTCCATCGAGGACGCCGCCTGCCTGGCTGCCAACCAGATCGGTGTGACCAAGGCCATCTGTGCCCTGGCCGACGACGAGGGCAACACGCTCGTGATGTACAACCCCAAGGTCCTGTTCGGCATGGGTGCCTTCAAGGCCGAGGAGAGCTGCCTCACCCGCGAGGGTTCCGTCAGGGTGACTCGTTTCGTCAAGATCAAGGTCGCATACGACGAGCTGGTCGACGGCGAGCTCAAGCCGCGCAAGCGCGACTTTGTCGAGTGGCCCGCCGAGCTCATTCAGCACATGTGCGACCACTGCCAGGGCAAGCTGGTTTAAGTTGCCCAACAGGCAAATCGTTCCATATGGACATAACTGGACTTGGATGTTGCCCTGCTCTGCGTTTTGCCCTGTGCCCTGATTTGCCTTGCGCCGCGTTTTGCCCGTGCTCTGATTTGCTCTGTAGCTCTTACCTTAAAACCCGGACCATCCGACCGATAGCGGTTCTGGATGGTCCGGGTTTTTACGTGTGATGGAGATCGCGGCAGCTCTGAGTGCCCGTTTCGACGAGAACGGACGGAGTGCGAGAGTGAGCGGGGCGATTATGACGTTCGACGCACGCGCACTGCGGTGCCGCAAGCGGTGGTCATGATCATCTCGGCAAAGGTCTCGTATCCCACGTTCGCGCCAATGACTGCGTTGGCCCCGAGCGCCTCGGCGCGCTGCGACATCTCACGCAGGACCTCCTCGCGCGCCTGGGCCATTTCGTCTTCATATCCTGCAGATCGCCCGCCGAACACGTTGCGCAGCCCGGCGCCGATATCGCGGAACATGTTGATGCCGCTCACGGCCTCGCCAGTGACGATTCCGAGGTATTCGACCACCTCGTAGCCGTCGAGGTTGTTGGTGGTAGTGATGGTTAGCATGGTTCCTCCTTTTGACGGTACTTTCTTATACCCAGCCGTGCGTTTTGGAAGAAGTGGTCAAAAAGGGTTGATAGCGCGCCGAACGGCGACGTGATCGAAAACATGTATAGCCGTTGGCTTGATGAATCCGCAGGTCGCGCAAGGGCATGCTGCGGGCACGCGGCCCGCGTGGGGGTAACCATCGAGTACGTCCCGCAATCGTTCAAACGAATCCAGGGGTTTTGTTGGGGGCAGACTGCATGGTCGGCGCACAATTAGGGTATTTTGACCAGAAATTGGAAAACGTACGAAAAGGAGGCGAAATCGTATGCAAATCGACGCCAATCTTATGCAATCTCTCATATGGGCCGCGATGGGCTGCGGCTTCACCTGGTTCATGACCACAGCCGGCTCGGCCGTGGTGTTCTTCTTCCGCAAGGACCGCGCCGTCACCCATCGCATCTTCCTCGGGTTCGCCGCGGGTGTCATGATCGCTGCGAGCGTCTGGTCATTGCTCAATCCTGCCATCGAGCAGGCCGAAGAGCTCGGTCAGGTCGGCTGGATCCCGGCGGCGGGTGGTTTCTTGCTCGGGGTGGCGTTCCTCATGGCGCTCGACACCTTCCTGCCCCATCTTCATATGGAGGGCGATGAGCCCGAGGGCGTCAAGACGAGTTGGAAACGCACCACGTTGCTCGTTTCGGCTGTGACTTTGCACAACATTCCGGAGGGAATGAGCGTTGGCCTGTTGTTCGCGATGGCGGGCCAGAGTTCGGGCCCTGAGCGGACGGCGTATCTCGGCATGGCCGTGGCGCTTGCTATCGGCATGGGCTTGCAGAACTTTCCCGAGGGCGCGGCGATTTCCCTGCCGTTGCGACGCGAGGGGATGAGTCGAGGCAAGGCGTTTGTGATGGGCAGCCTGTCCGGTATCGTCGAACCGATCTTCGGCATTCTCGTGGTGCTGGTGAGCACGCAGATCGCGCCGTTCATGCCTTGGATGCTCGCCTTTGCCGCTGGCGCGATGATCTACGTCGTCGTTGAAGAGCTGATTCCCGAGGCGCATCTTGGGGAGCATTCGAACATCGGCACGTTGGGGGTCATCGCGGGCTTCGTGGTCATGATGGTGCTCGACGTCGCATTGGGTTAGTCAGTCGGCAAGCGGCGGTGTATCGATCATCGAAAAAGGCCCTCGGGAGTCCCGAGGGCCTTTCCTTGATATGTGCGATGCCGCTACTTGCCGCTGCTGCCACCTGCCGCTACTTGCCGTTGCGCGTGTCAAACCCGTGGCGCGCCTCGCGGATCTCGCGTGCGGCGGCGACTCGGGCCTCGCGTGCGTCCCGCAAGGCGTTGTGCGCGCCGACCGTCTTGCTGCGCGCGCCGCGCAGCGTCTCGGCGAGCTGCGGGTTCGTTTCGGCCACGCGCGTTACGAGCGGTCCGTCCAGCTCTTCTTGCGTGGGCTCGGACAGGAAGTCGATGGCGTATTGGGCAGCGACCATGGAGCCCTTCACGAGAACCGACTCGTCTACTTTGAAGAAGCACGAATGTTGGGCGAACGTCGCCCCGATCTGCGGATTGCGGCAGCCCACGAACGCCAGCACGCCCGGAACTCGGCGCAGGTATTCGGAGAAGTCCTCTCCCGACATGGTGCCACGGTAGCTGCCAACGCCCTCGGACCCGAGCGTTTTGAGGACCGCCTGGCGGCAACGCTCGCTTGCGACGGGTTCGTTTTCGACCTTGTAGTTGGCGATGGTGTAGTCGGAGAGCTCGGCTTCGGCGCCATGAGCCTGCGCGATATGCACCGCGATGCGTTCGATGAGAGCGGGCATGAGCTCATGGGTTGCCGTGGAATAGGTGCGCACGGTGCCCTCCATGTGGGCCTCGCCCGCGATGACGTTGCGCGCGCTGCCGGCGTGAAGCTTGCCCACGGTGACCACGGCGGGCTCGTAGGGGGAGAGCTCGCGGCTCACGATGGTCTGCAGCGCATTTACGATTTCGGCGGCGACCATCACGGCGTCGCTGCCACGCTGCGGCATGGCGCCGTGGCAGGACGTGCCGTGTACGTCCACGCGGAACCAGTCGGTGTTGGCCATGCGCGGACCGGGCTCGCAGCTGATGGTGCCCGCGTCGACCTCGCTCCAGATATGCATGGCAAACGCGCCGTCGACACCCTCACATACGCCGGCCTCGCACATCATGCGTCCGCCGGAGCCGTTCTCCTCGGAAGGCTGGAACACAACGCGGATCTCGCCGTGGATGTCGTCGGTCATGTGGCGCAGAACCTGTAGGGCGCCGAGCATCATGGCGATATGGCAATCGTGGCCGCAGGCGTGCATGCAACCTTCGTTGACGCTCGCGAATTCGTCGTCGGTACGCTCGGTGACGGGCAGCGCGTCGATGTCGGCGCGCATGAGCAGGCGCCGGCGCGGCGTGCCGTCCTCGCGATAAGCGTCCGGCGCGGTTCCGCGCAACGTCGCAACAAGGCCGGTTTCGAGCGGCTGCTCATAGGGGATGTTCATGGCGTCGAGTTGGCCGGCGATATCGGAAGTGGTCCGCACCTCCTGAAGGCTCAGCTCGGGATGTTTATGGAAGTGGCGGCGCTGCTTGATGATGTAGGGCTCGAACTCGGCGGCGATGTCTTGAATCGCCGCGGTGACCTGGTCGGCATCGCGGTGCTCTTTGTGGGCCATGATTTGCTGTGCTCTGGTCTTGGGCATGGTATCCACCTTGCTTTTCGAGGGGCGCTTCGGCGCCCACGCCTATCTGCTGCCTTCTACCATACTCCTTGAAATACGAAAACGGGCTGCCGATATCGCTGGGGCCCAGAAGACGAACCGCCTCCCATCTCGTGAGCATGAGAGACGGGAGGCGGTTCAAGTTCGTGACTCTGACGATGTGCTGGTTTTTAAGCGCTTACTGGTTTTCGGAAGTAGTGGGCTCGCCAGTTGCGCTCGGCGCATCCGTCGCGAGGGGCACGGTGGTCTTCTCATCGGTGGCCTTACTGTTGTCGCCCTTAACGCGTTTGGCGATCTTCTTAGCGCTGCGCTTGAGATTGGTGAAGAGGCCGCCGGCGGGATGTGCGGCGTTGAAGGCGTCACGCTTGTCGCGCTTCAGGCGCTCCTCGACCAAGATCTCGCCGTAATCGGCGAGGAACTTGTCGTAGAACTCGACGGCCCCATCGATGTCCTCCTGGTTGGGGCGTCCCTTGTTCATGCCGCCCACGAACTTGTACGGACCGAAGGTGTCAAAGCCGGGGCAGCCGTAGGTGCACATGAGGGTCGCCATCTTCATGCGGCACACGCCGTCGAGGTCGCCGCCATTGAACTTGGCGGCGCCGCCGTAGGTCATGAGGCCGATCACGTTGTCGCCGTCGCGCAGGCAGTGGTCGCATACGCGCAGGACATCCTTGTCGAACTTGGTGTAATAAATACCGGAGCCGACGATGATGATGTGATAGGGGGAGAGGTCGGGATACTCCTCCTTCCCGAGCGTCGCAACATCGATGGTGTCGATCTCGGGGTGGGCGGCGACCAGGGCGTCGACGAGCTTCTTGGTGTTGCCGTGGTGCTTGGACCTGTAGAGGATGACCGTTCTTGGATCCATGGTCGGGCCTTTCGTGATGAGCGGGTTGGCGTGGTCGGGCGTGCGGACCCGTGCCCACGGCGGTTACGAGTGCATGGGCGCGCGAACCGCAAGTGGATGAATCAATTGAGGCAGCTGGCAGTAAAACGAGTCAGACCAACTACTTGGAAAAAAGATACCAATCAATTCAAATCTTCATAATTGTATAACCAGTGGCACATTTAGCCAGCAGGTTTACGGGCGAACATGCTGGAAGCAGAGAACCTGCGCAAACGCTTACAGGGCGTTAAACGGTAGCGAATATGCAGTTGAGCACAACCAGAAGGGGTGAACGGTCGATTTTAACCGATGAACGGTTCGAAACCGGAAAAGCCCGAAATGTCGGAAACAGAACATTCACAACTGGTATAGTGAATAGCGACTTGTTACGTGGTTACTACCAGTGCCGCACCAAATAACGCGGCGGGAACAGGAAAGAGGGATTAATGGTCGGTTTTATTTTGACTGGTCATGGCAACTTCGCCAATGGCATCAAGAGCGCGCTCGATATGGTCGCTGGTGATCAGGAGGCGTTCGAGATCGTTCCCTTCGAGGGTTCCCAGGCTGCCACCTACGGTGACGACCTCCGTGCCGCCATCACCAAGATGCGCGGCGAGTGCGAGGAGGGCGTTATCGTCTTCGTCGACCTGCTCGGCGGCACTCCCTTCAACCAGTCTATGATGATCGCCAACGATGTCGACAAGCTCGAGATCGTGACCGGCTCCAATCTTCCTATGATCATCGAGCTGCTCTTCGCCCGCAATGGCGCCACCGACGTGACCGCTCTCGCCGAGCAGGCCGTCACCGTGGGCCAGCAGGCCGTCACCCGTCAGTCCCTGGCTTCCGTCATGGGCGCCGCTGACGAGGACACCGCCGAGGACGGCATCTAATGGAGAACTTCGGGCAGAACGTTCTCGCCTCCTCCGTCGCCCTGCTGCTCATCATGGCGGTCATGGGCGTCGTCTACTTCATCTGGTCCAAGGCCAACATGAAGAAGAAGGTCAAGTACTTCGAGCACATCCACACCGACCTGGCACCCGGCCAGCGTGTGATGTTCGGCGGCGGCATCTTCGGCGACGTGAAGAGCGTGCAAGGTGACGTTGTCGAGGTCAAGGTCCGCTCCGGCGCGACGCTCGACGTCTCCCGCTACGCGATCCAAGAGATCGTCAAGTAGCTTAAAGAGATCAAGCCTCGCCGATAAGAGGCTCAATCCCTTAGGTAGTAAAGGCCAGTACGCGAATACGAAAGGACGGATCGCAATGGCAGAGCCCAATATCCTTCTCACCCGTATCGACAATCGACTGATCCACGGTCAGGTTGCCACCCAGTGGAACTCCACCCTGGGTTCCAACCTCATCCTCGTTGCCAATGACGAGGTCTCCACGAACACCATGCGCCAGAACCTCATGAAGATGGCTGCTCCCACCGGTGTTCAGACCCGCTTCTTCTCCATCCAGAAGACCATCGACGTGATCCACAAGGCCTCCCCGGCCCAGAAGATCTTCATCGTGCTCGACTCTCCTCAGGACGCGCTCAAGCTCGTCGAGGGCGGCGTGCCGATCAAGAAGCTCAACATCGGCAACATGCACATGGCCGAGGGCAAGCGTCAGGTCGCTACCACCGTCGCCGTCAACGACGACGACGTGGAGTGCTTCCGCAAGCTCCAGGAGCATGGCGTCGAGCTTTCCATCCAGCGCGTGCCCAGCACGCCCGTTGAGGATACCAACAAGCTGTTCGCGTAATTTGGGGGTTTAGCGAACCAGTTTGTTTGTATACGGGATGAAATCATCCCGGTCGTTAATCTCGTACGAGAAAGTACATTTGAAAGGAGGAGCAAAAGATGGACGTGAATTTCCTTCAGATCGCCCTGGTCTTCCTGGTGACCTTCGTTGCCGCTATCGACCAGTTCGACTTTACGGAGTCCCTGTACCAGCCCATCGTCACTGGCCCGATCATCGGCGCTATCCTCGGCGATGTGCAGACCGGCCTCGTGGTTGGTGGTACCTACCAGCTCATGACCATTGGTAACATGCCTATTGGTGGTGCTCAGCCGCCGAACGCTGTTATTGGTGGCATTATGGCAGCCGTCTTTGCCTGCACCCTCGACATGGATCCCAACGTCGCCGTTGCGACCGCGATTCCGTTCGCCCTGCTCGGCCAGTACGGTGTGACCCTGTTCTTCACCCTTCGTGCCCCGATGATGGAGTCCTTCCGCGCCGCGGCTGTGAAGGCTGACACCAAGGCCATCACCAAGCTGACCGTCGTGTCCGAGATCATCCTCGGCCTCATCTTCGCCGCGATCGTCACCCTGTTCTTCGTCGGTGGCCTCACCGCCGGCCAGGCTGTCGTCTCCGCCATCCCCGCATGGCTCAACGCTGGTCTGTCCGCCGCTGGTGGCATGATGAAGTTCGTCGGCTTCGCGATCCTGCTGAAGATCATGATGTCCCGCGACATGTGGGCCTTCTTCCTGCTCGGCTTTGGTCTCACCACCATCGTGCACGGCATCCCCGCGCTCGCCAAGCCTGAGCTCCTGATCATGGCCATCATTGGCTTCGGTATCGCTTTCTGGGACTTCCAGCAGCAGACCGAGCTCAAGGGCGCTTCTTTTGACGGAGGTGATATGAGCGATGGCATCTAATGAGTTTGTCGTCCCCGCGCAGTACGAGGATCTCACTCCTGCGCCGAACGTCGATAAGAAGACGCTCAACCGCATGGTCTGGCGCTCCTACTGGCTCCAGTCCTCGTTCAACTACGAGACCATGCAGTCCGGTGGCTGGCTGTTCGCCATGGTCCCCGGTCTCGAGAAGGTTCACACCAACAAGAACGACCTCTCTGCGTCGATGTACCACAACCTGGACTTCATCAACACGCACCCGTTCCTGGTCACCTTCGTTATGGGTATCGTTCTCTCCCTCGAGCAGAACAAGGTCGATACCCAGACCATCCGCTCCGTGCGTATTTCCGCTGCCTCCCCGCTGGGCGGCATCGGTGACGCCCTGTTCTGGCTGACGCTCGTGCCGATTACGGCCGGCATCACCTCGAACATGGCCATCGAGGGCAACATCATCGCCCCGCTCATCTTCCTCGTGGTCTTCCACGCCGCTCTGTTCGCTTGCCGCTTCGGCCTCATGAACTGGGCTTACAAGATGGGCACCTCTGCCATCGACTCCCTGACCTCCAACATGCAGGCCTTCACCCGCGCTGCCGCCATCATGGGCTGCTTCGTGGTTGGCGCCCTGACGGTCAACATGGGTGGCACCCAGATCAACCTCAACATCCCGAACGGCACCACCCGTGGCCTCGCCGCTCACACCGTTGTGGTTTCCAACGAGGAGGCCGAGAACTTCGACCTCGCCATCGATACCGAGACCGCTGAGCCCGGCTCCCTCGGCATGACCGCTGAGGACGGCACCGCCCTCAAGGCTGCTGACGCCGACGGCAACGCTGTCGACTGCGGTATCGTCGACCTGGGCAACGGCATGAGCTCCGTCACCTACGCTGAGGTTACCGAGACCCCGGTTTCCTTCTCCGTGGCTTCTACGCTCGACACCGTTATGCCTAAGCTCGTTCCTCTGGCGCTCGTCATGCTGCTTTACTTCCTGTTCGCCAAGAAGAACTTCACCCCCATCAAGGGTATCGTTCTGATGCTGGTCATCGGCATCCTTGGCGCCCTGCCGCTCAACGAGTGGCTCGGCCTCACCTGGTGGACTGGTCTCTGGTAATTTCAGCCGACTGATGAGGTGACATCTCCCCCCAGATGCGCCTGTAAACCCGGCGTGGGCTTTGTTCTCACGCCGGGTTTTTTCTAACCATTCCCATCGATTGCAATCGTCTCGTTGAGCGCATTGCGTTCGAATTGACGATTCCCTTTTTGTATCGGAGGCGGTTCTCATGGTGGCAACGGCTCGCAAACAGCCTTTGTATGACCAGCTCGTGGATATTCTTGCCGACAAAATCGAGCATGAGTACCACGCTGGCGACATGATCTCCTCCGAGCGTGAGCTCTCCGAGCGCTATGGTCTGTCCCGCACGACGGTCCGTCTCGCCCTTCAGGAGCTCGAGCGCCTTGGTCTGATCGTTCGCCAGCACGGGCGTGGCACATTCGTGGCCGATCGCTCCGCCCAGACCACCAATCTCATGCAGTCTTACAGCTTTACCGAGCAGATGCGCGAGTTGGGCCGCGATCCGATGACCACCATCCTCGAATTCTGCGATGTCGAGGCTGATAAGAACCTTGCCGAGCATATGGGCGTCCGCCTTGGCGAGAAGCTCTTCAAGCTCAAGCGCCTTCGCTCCGCCGACGGCATGCCGATGATGGTCGAGCGTTCCTACCTTCCCGTTCGCAAGTTCCTGTCCCTCAAGCGCCCCCAGCTTGAGTGCAAGCCGCTCTATGACGTGATTGAGAGGGACTACCACGAGAAGATCAGCGTCGCGGAGGAGGAGTTCTTCGCGAGCATCGCCCGTCCTGCCGATGCCTACCTCTTGGGTATCTCCGAGGGCTCTCCCGTGCTCGATCTGGTTCGAACCACCTATAACAGCTCGAACGAGATCGTCGAATACACGTTGTCGGTCGCCCGTGCCGACCAGTTCAAGTACAGAGTCCAGCACCGTCGCAGCGAGTAGTTCATGCGTGGGCAGTTGAGGGGATTGCGGGGGAGTGAGAACCGACTCTTTCCCGGCAGGGTCCTCAACTGCTCAGGCAGGTAATCGTCAATTGTATCCAACACGTGAAGTCGAGAACTACTGGTTATAACCAGATAACCAACTTATAATAAAAGCAGCTTGTAAAACCACAAGTATAAAGGAAGTGGTATTAATGTTCGAGATGACGACTGACCAGCTCAACGAGATTGGTGGTTTCAACACCACCACTGAGATCAAGCAGCAGCCCGAGCTGTGGCTTGACACCCTGAACATCTACAAGGAGAACCTCGAGGCCATCGAGTCCTTCCTGGCCGAGGCTCGCGCCATGGGCGAGGGTCGCCTCTCCGTCGTGTTCACCGGTGCTGGTACCTCCGACTATGTCGGCGACACCTGCGCTCCCTACCTGCGTCACGCTGGCGACACCAAGCTGTATGACTTCAAGCCCATCGCGACCACCGACATCGTGTCCGCTCCTCGCGATTTCCTGAACCCCGACGAGCCCACCGTGGTCGTTTCCTTCGCTCGTTCCGGCAACAGCCCTGAGTCCCTGGCTGCCGTTCAGGTTGCCAAGACCTTCGTGAAGAACGTCAAGTTCATCAACATCACCTGCGCTCCCGAGGGTAAGCTCGCCGTCGAGTCCGAGGGCGACGCCGATCAGCTCACGCTGCTCATCCCGCGCGCCAATGACAAGGGCTTCGCCATGACCGGCTCCTACAGCTGCATGACCCTGCTCTCCACCCTCATCTTCGACACCGCTACCCTCGAGCAGAAGGCCGCTTGGGTCGAGGCTGCTGCCAAGCTGGGCGAGGATGTCGTCGCTCGCGAGTCCGAGATCGCCGAGTTCCTCTCCGGTGACTTCAATCGCGTGACCTACCTGGGTTCCGGCTCCTTCGTGGGTCTGGCTCAGGAGGCTCAGCTCAAGATCCTCGAGCTTGCTCACGGTCTCGTTGCCACCTCTTGGGACTCCTGCATGGGTTACCGCCACGGGCCGAAGTCCTTCGTCGACGACAAGACCATCGTGTTCGTGTACATGAACAACGACGAGTACACCCGTCAGTACGACCTCGACATCCTGAACGAGATCAACGGCGACCAGATCGCCGCCAAGACCATCGCCATCCAGCAGGACGGCGCCATCAAGTTCGACGGCACCTCCTTCACCTTCGCCGGTGAGGCTCTGCCCGAGGGCTACCTGGCCCTGCCGTTCGTCATGGTCGCTCAGGTCATCTCCCTGCTCAACTCCGTGCGCGTGGGCAACACCCCGGACACCCCGTCCCCGTCCGGCACCGTGAACCGCGTCGTCAAGGGCGTGACCATCCACCCCTTCGAGGCCTAATAGCTCTCGGAATTTCGAATTGAAGGCGCCCGCCCGGTCTGCAAGGACGGGCGGGCGCTTTTCTTGCTGCTCGTTCGTTGCTTTCTGGGTACAAGCCCAGTGCGTGCATCAATATCGTGTTAGGAGAACACATGAGCACTTATGCAATCAAGGCCGATGCCTTCTATCTGCCCACTCGCGTTGCCCGTGGCGGCTACCTCATGGTCGAGGATGGCGTTTTCGGCGAGTATGTGACCGAGGCCCCCGACTGCGAGATTCGCGACTACTCCGGTCACGAGATCGCTCCTGGCTACGTCGACACCCATATCCACGGTTTCGATAACCACGACATCATGGACTGCGAGTCCGAGAGCGTCGCTATCGTGTCCCGTGGCATCCTGCGCAACGGCGTGACCAGCTACCTGCCCACCACGCTCACCGCGAGCACCGAGCAGCTCGAGCGCGCCTGCGCCTCCGTTGCCGAGTACGTCGAGGCTGGCGACGAGACGCCGCACGCCCGCATCCAGGGCATCTTCCTCGAGGGCCCCTTCTTCACCGAGAAGTACAAGGGCGCCCAGAACCCGGCTTATCTCTCCGCCCCCACCATGGAGAAGTTGAACGCCTGGCAGACCGCCGCGCACGGCCTCGTCAAGAAGATCGCCGTCGCCCCCGAGTACAATGGCGCCGTCGAGTTCACCGCCGAGGCCGTCAAGTCCGGCGTCGTTGTGGCCCTCGGTCACTCTGCCGCCACCTGCGAGCAGGCTCAGGCTTGCCTGGACGCGGGCGCCAAGGTCTTCGTCCACACCTATAACGGCATGAGCGGCCTGCATCACCGCGAGCCTGGCATGGTGGGCGCCGCCCTTTCCAGCCAGGATAAGTCCTTCTCCGAGCTCATCTGTGACGGCCATCACGTCAACCCCATCTCCGCGGGTATCGTGATGCACGCCAAGGGCCATGAGCACGTCGCGCTCATCACCGACTGCATGTGCGCCGGCGGCATGCCCGATGGCGACTACTTCTTGGGCGAGCTGCCCGTTGTCGTTGCCGGCGGCACCGCCCGCCTGAAGGACGGCGGCTCTCTGGCCGGCTCCATCCTCAACATGAAGGACGCCGTCAAGAACGTCTACGAGTGGGGCATCGCCACGAAGGCCGAGGCCGTCTACATGGCCACCCAGGCTCCCGCCGAGGCCAACGACATCGCCGACGAGTGCGGTTCCATCCGCCCCGGCCGCAACGCCGACTTCGTCGTGCTTAACCCCGACCTGACCCTCGTCGAGACGTATCTTGGCGGTGAGAGCGTCTACAAGGCGTAAGACGCCCGGATGCGCTGGTGGTCGCGCTGCCGGTGATCGGACCTGACAAGGTAAGCCCTCCTGGATCGTGAGACCCAGGAGGGCTTTTTGCTGGCGCGGACGCGCCGGCGTGGGCACCCCGACGGGGACGCCCCGGCGAGGTGTTCCGGCGCGGACGCCCCGGCGAGCTGGAGCGCCCGTGGGGGCCGGCGCCGGGGCGAAAGAGGTCGGCTAGAGCGAGCCGATAAAGCGCTGCTGGGCGGCGCGACCCTCGCCGTCCCACTTAAAGACGCCGGCGTTTTCGAGCACGTGGCCGAACACGATGCCGACCTCCTCGAGCACGATGTCGTGAGTGGAATCGGCGCCGATCTCGTCGTGGCGCGTCGCGTAGACCTCGGCCGCCCAAGCGGCGTGGCTGGCGGTCGCATCGGCGGCCGAGAGCCTGTCGAGCACCTGTTCGGAGGAGAGGCGCTCGTTGGCACCCTGAATGAGGACGCACTCGACGGCGGCCATCTCGTCCTTGAGGCGCGGCGGCAGAATGGCCAGCCCCATGACCTCGATAAGGCCGATGTTCTCCTTTTTGATGTGGTGGTACTCGGCGTGCGGGTGGAAAACGCCCAGCGGGTGCTCGTCGGTAGCGATGTTGCAACGCAGGGCGAGGCAGAGCTCGTAGCGGTCCCCGCCCGCGTGTCCGGCGGAGTCGACGCGCCGGGCGATGGGGGTCACGGTGTTGTGCGGAACGCCGTCGTCGGTGCGCGCGATGACGCCCACGGACTCATCGGTCCAGGACCGCCAGGCGTTGATGACGTGTTCGGTGGCATCGATGAGCTGGGTGCGGTCGTTGCTGCGCAGGCGAAGGACCGATAGCGGCCAGCGCAGCACGGCGCCCTCCACGTCCGGATAGCCGTCGATGGAGAAGGTTCCCACGACGGGAGCCTTCATCATGGGGAACTCGTGCGCGCCTCCCTGGAAATGGTCGTGCGAGAGGATGGAGCCGCCCACAACCGGCAGGTCGGCATTCGAGCCGATGAAGTAGTGGGGGAGCGCATCGACAAAATCGAGCAGGCAGGTAACGGCCGCGCGGTCGATGTGCATGGGGCGATGGCTCGTGCTCATGGCGATGCAGTGCTCGTTGAAGTACGCATAGGGGCTGTATTGAAACCCCCAGCGCTCGCCGCCCAGCTCGATGGGGACGATGCGCAGGTTCTGACGCGCGGGGTGGGCGCTGCCGCTCGCGGCGGAGCGTCCGGGGTAGCCCTCGTTCTCGATGCACAGCTGGCAGGCGGGGTACACCTCGCCGGTGTTCTTGGCGGCACCGGCGGCGGCGATCTCGCGCGGGTCCTTCTCCGGCTTGGACAGGTTGATCGTGATCTCCAAGTCGCCCCACTGCGTGGGTGCCTCCCACGCGATGTTGCGCGCGATGGCCGCATGGCGGACGTAGCCGCAGTCGCAGCACATGCGGTAGAACCAGTCGGTCGCGGCGTGGCGCTCACCGACGTCGAGGCGCCCGCGGAACTCCGTTGCCACCTCGGAGGGACGGGGCATGAGCGCGCCCATCACGCGCATGGCGATGCGGTCGCGCCCACTCGCGGTGTCCTCGGCGGCGCCATGCGCCACGGCCACCTCGGAAATGAGCGCCAGGGCGGCCTCGAGCTCGTAATCGTCCGCGGGCGATGGGTTGAGCACGCTCGTGTGCGGCTTGTCGGCCAGCACCCATTCGGTTGCGGGGGCGGGACCCGGCGCCGTCACGCAATCGAGGACGGTGTTGTAGGCCCACACGCGGTCGGCCCATCCGATGAGGCCGCGCGTGGCGCAGTAGTCCACCAGGGACTGGATGGTCTGCGCGCACGCCTCGGGGATGGGCGTCAAGGTGTTCATGTCGGTCATGGTGTTCCCTTCTGTGTTCCCTTCTGGAATCTGGGCCTACAGCCAGCCGGCGTATGCACCGCTCTCGGAGATGGCGTAGTGGCGGCAGGAGTCCTCGCCCAGCCAGGCGTCCATGCGCGCCATGAAGTCGTCGACCATGTCGACCGGCACGAATGCCTGGATGGTGCCGCCAAAGCCGCCGCCGTGGATGCGGACGGCGCCGCGACCGTTCAAGATGTGCTCGGCAAGGCCGAGGGCGTACATGGCGGGCTGGGACTTGCCGAGCTCGGCGGTGACGTTTTGCAGGTACATGGCGGAGCTGGCGCCCGAGGCGCGGGTGAGGGCGAGGAAAGGCGTCGATGTCGCCGTCGTTCAGCGCCGCCCAGCGGCGATCGACGAGGTCGTTCTCGTACCAGTAGTGGATGCAGCGGATGACGGCGCGGTCGCCGAACTGCTCGCGCAGCGCGGGGATCTTGGCGTCGAAGTCGGCGCGGGAGACCTTGCACAGGCGGTTCTTGCCAAATTCCGCGGCGACGGCCTGCATCTCGCCGGGGACGGCGGCGTAGTCGTCGGTGGATGCGGCGTGGTCGGCTCCGACCTTGACCAGGACGAGCCCGTAGCCATGGTCCTCAAAGTTGAGCTTGAGCTTCTTCGTTGCGGGGCGGTCGGTGTTCTCAAAGTCCATGTACGCGAGGCCGCCGAGGCACACGGCCGCCTGGTCCATGAGGCCGCAGGGCTTGCCATAGTAATTGTTCTCGGTGCGCTGGCTCATCTGGGCGAGCGTGACCGGGTCGACCTCGTCGGAGCCCCAAAGGGCCTCCATGGCGCGGCCGTAGGCGGCCTCCACGGCCGCGGAGCTGGACAGGCCGCCGCCGGACGGCACCGTGCAGGTAAAGGCAAAGTCAAAGCCGGAGGGCGTGCCGCCGACGGAGGCGATCTCGTGGGCCATGCCACGCACGAGGGCCTCGGAGGTCCCGAGTTCGTCCTCGCGAACGGCGAGGCTATCGAGCGAGATGGAGAAGGTGGGGAAGCCATCGTCGGCGATGCGGATCTCGTTGGTGCCGTTCGCCACGGCGATGCCGTCCACCGAGACGTCGAGCGCGCCCGCGATCACGTGGCCGCCCTCGTGGTCGGTGTGGTTGCCGGCGATCTCGGAGCGACCCGGCGCGTGCACGTAGAGGACGCGGGCGTCGGCGTCGATGGCGCCGAACTCGTACTCGAAGAGCGCGCGGGCGCGGTCGAGGCCGGTCTGGTTGGCGATGGTGGTCATGGCAGGTTCCTTTCCTTGCTGTCCGCGATGGCGGGCGTTGCTGCCGTGCGATGGGGCGCGGTGCGCTCGGGCGCCGCGCCCGTGGGATTCAGCGGCGGGAGAAGCGATAGACGATGACGGAGCGGTACGGCTGCTCGGGGGTGCAAACGGGGTGCGGCCATGCGCTGTGGTGCATGGCGTCGGGATAGAACTCGGGCTCGAACGCGAAGCCGTGGCGGGGTTCGTATGCGGCCCCGTCCTTTGCATCGCGATCGTCGAGCCAGTTGCCCGTGTAGAGGTGCGCGCCCGGCGTGGTGATGGAGATGTCGAGCACGCGCCCGGAGGCGGCGTCCTCGGCGTGCAGCGCCGGACGGGGCGCGGCGTTCGGCGCCGCGTCGAACCCATCGACGCACAAGCAGTGGTCGTAGCCGCGCGCCCCGGCGAGCTGGTCGTCGGCGGCGTCGATGTCGCGGCCGAGGGGCTTGGCCTCGCGGAAGTCGAAGGGCGTCCCATCGACGGGGCGTACCTCGCCCATCGAGATGTTGTCGGCGCGCAGTGGAAGGAAGTGCCCGGCGTTCACGCGGACGGTCTGCGCGAGCGCTGACCCGGAGGCGTGCCCGGCGAGGTTGAAGTAGGTGTGGTTGGTCATGTTGACAAAGGTCTGCGCATCCGTGGTGCAGCCGTAGGTGACCGTGAGCTGCGCATCGGCCCCCTCGGGGGCGCTCAGCTCGTAGCGCGCGGTGAAGGTGCGGTTGCCGGGAAGGCCAAAGACGCCGTCCTCGAGCTCATGCGTAAAGGTGACGGCTTGGCCGCTCTCGTCCACCGCCGCGCGCCACATGCGTTTGTGCAGACCGTTTGCGAGGTCGGTATGCAGGTTGTTGGCGAGGGCGGGGCCGTCGTTTTTGGGGAGCTGGCACACGGTGTCGCCGAGCGGGACCTCGGCGCGGTCGGAGCGATTGGCGGAAGGACCCACCGTGCAGCCGTAGCAGGCGGGATTGTTGAGGTACCCGTCGAGGGCGCCAAAGCCGAGCACGATGTCGGCGGCATCGCCGGCGCGATCGGGGACTTTGGCGCCCAAAAGGGTGGCGCCAAAGTCCATGACGCGCACCGAGACCTCGCCCGCGGTGAGGGTGTACGCGTGCACCTCATCGCCGGCGGGAGTCGTTCCAAACGTAGAGATATCAACCATTACGGCTCCTTATCCGATGGAAACGCCTAATCAAGGTAATAAGGCCAACTATATAATGTTAACGTACTCATTAACGGATGGAGCCGATTTTAGCGTATTCTTGCGAACGGTAAGAAACGGACGGCGACTGGTTGGGAGAGCGCCATGGGAATTGCATCGCATGAGCCGGACGGACGCGATATGCCGCAGGAGGGCGAGTCGCCCACGCGCTTCGTGTCGATGGCCGATGTCGCCGCCGCTGCCGGCGTGTCGCAGCAGACCGTGTCACGCGTGGTGAACGACCGCCCCAACGTGTCCGAGTTCACGCGCAGGCGCGTGCAGGAGGCCATGGACCGATTGGGGTTCAGGCCCAATTACGCTGGGCGGTCGCTCCGTGGTGGCAGGTACCTCTCCGTGGGACTGTGCGCGTACGACATCACGCAGGTGGGCAACCTGACGATGCTCGACGGCATCATGGGCGCGGCGCGCGAGCACGGGTACGCCATCACGCTCGTTGAGATGAGCAAAGTCGACACGTTCTCGCTCGCCGAGGCGTCGCGCGCGTTGGCGGAACGGCCCGTGGACGGCGTGATCATCGGCATGAGCCGCATGGCGCCCGATTTCGAGTCGTTCACGCCCCAGCCCGGCCTGCCCACGGTCATCGTGACCATGTTCGCCCACCCGCGGTGCACCACGGTCGACTCGGACCACTACGGATGCTCGACGCTCGTCATGGACTATCTCTTTGCGCGCGGGCACGAGTAGATCCGGTTTGTGGGAGGCCCCGACTTTTCGATCGACAGCCAGTTCCGCGAGGCGGGGTGGCAGGACGCGCTCGCCTCGCGCAGGATCGAGCCGGTCGCGCCCTTGCGCGGCGACTGGAGCGCGCGCAGCGGATACGAGGTCGGCCGTCGTTTGGCGCAGGATCGCGCCATGACTGCGGTGTACGTGGCGAACGACCAGATGGCGACGGGCGTGATCGCCGCCCTGCGCGATGCGGGCCTGCGCGTGCCCGAGGACGTGAGCGTGGTGGGCGTGGACGACTCGCTCGACCCCATGGTTCCCCACAACGAGCTCACGACCGTCCGCTTTGACCTGCGGGAGAGCGGCCGCGTGGTGCTCGAGCGCGCCGTCCCCGGCATCTCCCGCGGCATCGAGGCGATTCGCATCCCCGGCACCCTCGTCGAGCGCGAGACGGTGGCCCCCAGGCGGTCGTAGCCTGCAGCTCGAACATGGCTTGCAGCTCGAGCGTGACCCCCGCCGCCCGCGTCGCCTCCGCCCGACCGCCCGCCGAGTGTGCGCTTTTCCAACGTTTGAACGGCTCAAACGTTGGAAAAGCGCACACTCGGCGAGGGAGGGGACGGTGCACGGCCAGAGCGGGGGCCGGCAAGAACGACTACGCGACCGACGTGCAGACGCCCCATCTGGACGCGTTCGCCGAGCGCTCCTGCGTGTTCGACAACCACTGGATCGGCTCCGCGCCCTGCATGCCCGCTCGCCGCGACATCCTCACCGGCCGTTACAACTTCCTCGAGCGCCCTTGGGGTCCCATCGAGCCCTTCGACGTGACGCTGCCCGCATGCCTGCGCGCGAACGGCAACTTCTGCCACATCACCACCGACCACTGCCATTACCTGCGCACCGGTGGCGAGGGTTATCTGCAGGAGTTCAACACCTGGGACTACCACCGCGGCCAGGAGGGCGACCCGTGGGTCAGCCGCATCGACGAGCCGGGCAACATGCCCGAGACCTTCTACGGGCGCGTGCGCGAGCAGTATCAGAAGAACCGTCAGCTGTGGCCGAACGAGGAGGACATGCCGAGCCCCAAGACCTTCCAGTCCGCCTGCGACTGGATCGACGGAAACGCCGGGGCCGATGACTTCTTCCTCATGGTCGAGGCCTTCGATCCGCATGAGCCCTTCGACGTCCCGGACAAGTACATGGAGATGTACGGCGGCACCGGCGGGCTCGACCGCGACTATTTCGAGATCCCCGAGTACAAGCGCGTATCCGCCACCGACGTGAACCCCGAGGCGGAGGATTACCTGCAGCGCCGCTACAAGGCCCTGGTCACCATGACCGACCACTGGTTCGGCAAGCTCATCGACAAGCTCGCCGAGCGCGGCATGCTCGAGGACACCATGGTCATGGTCACCACCGATCACGGCTACTTCCTGGGCGAGCGCGACTACATGGGCAAGAACTACATGCACCTGTACAACGAGCTCGCGCACCTGCCGTTCATCGTGCACTTCCCGGGCAACGCCCGAGCGGGCGAGCACGCCCATCAGCTCACGCAGGCCATCGACATCATGCCCACCGTGCTCGACGCCCATGGCTGCGAGATCCCGGCGGACGTGTGCGGCGCCTCCCTGGTCCCGCTCATGACCGACCCCGACGCGCCCACGCGCGACTACGCCCTGTACGGCGTGCACGCCATGACCGTCAACGTCACCGACGGCCGCCACACCTACTTCCGCGCCCCGGTTGCTGGCAACCAACCGTGCTTCGAGTACGCCGCGCTGCCGCACACCATCCGCAAGAAGATGGGTTCGGACTGCCCGGAGGAGATCGAGTGCGGTCGCTATTTCAAGCGCACCAAGTACCCGCTGTTCAAGATCCCCTGCAGGAAGCCGGCCCAGATCGAGGGCGCTGCGCCCCTCGCCGAGGTTTCCGAGACCATGTTGTTCGACCTTGAGAACGACTACGGCCAGGCCAACAACCTTGCCGGCAAGGGCGATCCGGCGGAGCAGCATATGATCGACCTGCTGCTGCGCGGCCTGGAGGAGCATGAGGCCCCCGCCGAGCAGAAAGAGCGCCTGGGCCTCGGCTAAGACAACGGCGTCGATTGTGCGGGCCGGATGCCGCTCCCTCGGGTAAGGTGGTGGTGTCCGGCCTTCGGAACGAGGGCGATCCCGTGCGAAGGGGGGGGCGTGTGCCATGTGCGCGAAGCATATCGGCTTCTTGATCAAACCGGCGTCGAGCGCCTGCAACATGCGCTGCAGATATTGCTTTTACTGCGACGTGGCCGCGCATCGCGAGGAGCGCCGCGCCCGTGTCATGGGCTGGGATGTCGCCGACGCGATCATAGAGCACGCCCTCGCCGTCGCCCCAGACGCCCACGTGTCATTCGCCTTCCAGGGCGGCGAGCCCACGCTCGCGGGTCTGGATTTCTTCCGCTCCTTCGTCGCTCGGGTGGAGGAGCGCCGCGATCGTCAGCAGGTGAGCTGGGCGTTGCAGACGAACGGCTATTTGATCGATGGGGAATGGGCCGCGTTTTTCCGCGAGCACGGGTTTCTCATCGGGGTCTCGGTCGACGCCTATCGCGACCTGCATGACTCGATGCGTCCCGACGCCCATGGTGCAGCCACGTACGCTCGCGTCATGGGCGGTGTGCGCCTGTTGCGCGAGAGCGGCGTGGACGTCAACATCTTGTCGGTTCTCACCTCGCAGATGGCGGCGCATCCCCAGCGCGTCTTCTCCTTCATCAAGCGGGAGGGGATTACGCACATCCAGTTCATTCCGTGCCTGCCCGGCCTCGACGACGAACATGACGCGTTCTCACTCGGCCCGCGGGAGTTCTCGTCCTTCTATCGTCGCCTGTTCGACCTGTGGTGGCGCGAGCTGGGAGCCGGGAGCTATGTGAGCATCTGGCTGTTCGAGAACATCATGCAGATGGCGCTCGGGCAGTTTCCCTCGCAATGCGGGATGCTCGGCCGCTGTGCCCCGCAGTTCGTGGTGGAGAGCGACGGCTCGGTGTACCCATGCGACTTTTACGCCTTGGACGAGTACCGCGTGGGCGATATCCGCAACGATGACCTGGAGGCCATGGCGACCTGCGAGACGATGCACGCGTTTTTGCGAGAGCCCCGTCGCGCCTGCTCGCAGTGTGCGGACTGCCCCTTCGAGGGCATGTGCCATCGCAACTGCAAGCGCTTGAACATCGCGTATTACGACGAGGGGTACTGCGGCCTGCGCGAGTTCTTCGAGTACGCCTATCCCGGCCTTCAGCGCGTGGCGCGCATGTTCGCCCGGCGTTAGCGTCCGTCGTCGGACGTGCGTCCCGGCTTCCGCCTATCCGTCTCTATTCTCGTGAGCTTGGAGGTTCCCATGGCCAATCGACCCAACGTGCTCCTCATCATGTGCGATCAGATGAGGGGCGATTGTCTGGGTATAGACGGGCACCCGGATGTGAAGACGCCCTACCTCGACACACTCGCCGCCGACGGCATGCTGTTCGAGAACGCCTACTCGGCGTGTCCGAGTTGCATTCCCGCCCGCGCCGCCCTCTTCACGGGTAGGACGCCTGCCGGCACGGGCCGCGTGGGATACAAGGACGGTGTCGCGTGGGAGTACGACCAAATGCTCGCGCAGGAGATGCGCGACGGCGGCTACCAGACGGCCGTGGTCGGCAAGATGCACGTGCACCCGCCGCGCCTCGGCTGCGGCTTCGAGCACGTGCGCCTGCACGACGGCTACATCGGGCATTACCGTAAGGCGAACCTGCCCTACTGGATGCACCAGAACGTCTCAGACGACTACATGCGCTTCCTCAAGGACGAGCTGGGTGAATTCGCCGACGTGAACGGAACCGGCGTGGAGAACAACTCGTGGATCACGCACCCGTGGGCATACGAGGAGCGCCTGCATCCCACCAACTGGGTGGTCGACGAGTCTATCCGCTTCCTCGAGACGCGCGATCGCACGCGCCCGTTCTTCCTCATGACGAGCTTCGTGCGGCCCCATCCGCCCTTCGACGCGCCGCAGACCTACTTCGACCTGTATCGCGATATGGAGTTGCGGGCCCCCGCCGTCGGCGACTGGGACGACGCGGGCGCCACCGAGCGCGACGGCATGATTCTGGACAGCGTGCATGGCTGTCGCGACGCCGAACTGCGTCGCGAGGCCATGGCGGGTTACTATGCCTGCATCACGCATATGGACCACCAGATCGGCCGCCTCATCACCGCGTTGGAGAACGATGAGACCTACCACGACACCGTGGTCGTGTTCTGCTCCGATCATGGCGAGATGCTGTTCGACCACAGCCTGTTCCGCAAGGTTTTACCCTATGAGGGCTCCACGCGCATCCCCCTCATCGTCCATGTGGGCAAAAACGTCGAGCTGGCGCGCGGCGAGCGCGCCCGCGGCGTGAGTGAGAGCACTGTCGAGCTCATGGACCTCATGCCCACGATTCTCGAGGCGTGCGGGCTGCCCGTGCCCGAGGGCGTCGAGGGCTCATCGCTTTTGGGGGAGCTCACCGGGGCCGCACCGCTCGACCGTGCTTACCTGCACGGCGAGCACAGCGGCAGCCATGAGCAATCCAACCAGTGGATCGTGACCCCGCACGACAAGTACATCTGGTTCACCCAGACGGGCGTGGAGCAGTACTTCGACTTGGATGCCGATCCGCGCGAGTGCGTGAACCTCATCGACCGTCCGGAGTGCGCCGAGCGCATCGCCGAGCTCCGCGCGCTTTTGATCGAGGAGCTCGCCGGCCGCGAAGAGGGGTATGTTAAGGACGGTGAGTTGAGGGTCGGCTGCAAGCCCGCCGTCAATCTCGAGCACCCTCGTCGCTAGCAGAAAGGCAAGAACATGGATATGAAGACGGTCGGCATCGTGGTCATGGTGGTTGCGCTCGCGTTCACCATCTACATGGAGGTGCAGAAGCGCACCACCTTCGCCAAGCTCGAGGCCTATCTGCGCGAGGGCGATCTGGAGAATTACCTGAAGGTCCTCGACCGTCCCCTCACCAACGTTTTGTATCCCAAGTACAACGTCCTGTTCATGCGCTTGAACGCGCTGCTCGCCATGGATGACGCCGAAAAGACGGCCGCCGTCATCCGCGAGATGGGGTCGCTCAAGATGAACGATGAGCAGAGGATCGCGCTCGCGGTCAAGGCCTTCACCTTCTACGTGGAGATCGAAGACGAGCTCCATGCGCGCGAGGTGCTGGAGTACCTCGAGGCCAATGGGGACGAGTCCATGGCCAAGGCGAACCGCCGCACCTACGACATCTTCCTCAGGGGTTCCCATGCCTACATCGATGAGATGGAGAGCGCCCTGTCCGACGCGAGCGGAGTCGAGGAAGCGCTGTTGTGCCAGATGCTCGCGATCCAGTACGACAACAAGGGAGACAAGGACCGCTCCGCTTCATATCGCGAGCGTGCGGAGCGCTTGCTCGACGCGGTCGTCTCCAAGTAACAGGGAAGGATTCGAAAAGTCCGTATGCTTGCGATCGTATTTGCCATTGCGTTCTTCGCCTCCACCATCGGCGCCATTTGCGGAATCGGCGGCGGCATCATCATCAAGCCCGTCATGGATGCCGTCGGCGCCGCGGATGTCGCGACCATCAACTTCCTATCCGGATGCACCGTGCTGTCGATGACGTGCTACTCGGTGATCAAGTCGAAGGTCTCGGGGGACTCCAAGATCGATCCGAAGGTCGACACCCCGCTTGCCGTCGGCGCGGCTGCGGGCGGTTTGGTGGGGCGCCAGATGTTCTCCGCGGTCGCATCGTTCTTCGGCGACGCGAACATCGCCGGCGCCGTGCAGGCGGGAACGCTCATGCTCGTTACGGTGGGGACGCTGCTGTACACCCTGAACAAGGAAAAGATCGCCACCCGCAATGTCACCGGAGCCATTCCCTGCGTGGCCATCGGCCTGGTGCTGGGCATCTCCTCCTCCTTCCTGGGTATCGGAGGAGGGCCCATCAACCTCGTGGTCCTGTTCTACTTCTTTACCATGAGTACCAAACGCGCGGCCCAAAGCTCGCTGTACATCATCTTGTTCTCGCAGGCCGCCAGCACGATCGCGGCGATTGCGGGCGGCGTGTCCAACCTCGACGTCGCGCTGCTCGCGGGCATGGCCGTCTGCGGCATCCTCGGCGGCATCGCGGGTCGCGCCGTGAACAAGCACATCGACGATGCCGCGGTGGACAAATTGTTCTGCGGCCTCATGGTTGCCATCATTTTGATCAGCGGTTTCAACGTGGTGCGATACTGCGGTTGATCTCGGACCCCACTGACAATCAAATAATTGATATGAAGGACGAGGGCCTGTGCTGGTGGATACCGGTAGAAACCAATGCGCCCCCTGCGGCAGCGGTGCTGGCAGGGGGCGCGTGCGTTTAATGATGCTTGTTTGAGACTAACGGATGCCGCGTTGCCTACAAACGGCGGGTCTGGGCGACGCGTTTGAACCAGTACGCGCTGGCCTTGGGCGTGCGTTGCTGGGTTTCAAAGTCAACGTAGAAGAAGCCGTAGCGCTTGTTATAGCCGTTGGTCCAGCTGAACTGGTCCTGCAGGCTCCACATAAAGTAGCCGCCAACGTCGACACCGCATTCGATGGCCTTGAGGATCCAGCGCAGGTGGTCTTCGACGTATGCGATGCGCTCGGAATCGTCCACGGTGCCATCGACAAGCTGGTCCTTGCGACCCATGCCGTTTTCGGTGATAAACAGCTGCTTGTAATTGGGATAGCGCAGCGAAATATCCATCATAAGGTCGAACAGGCCCTTGGGATAGATGATCCAATCCCAGTCCGTGGTGGGAACGCCGGGGCGTACGGCGCGCTCGCCCACGCCCGCCACGCGCCAGCGGCCGGTGCCCTTGTCGCCTGTACCGTTGTGATGAAGGTCGGTCTCACCGCCGAACGCCTTGAGAAAACGGCTTTGGTAATAGTTGATGCCCAGGCAGTCGTTGAGCTGCGCGGCGCGGCGCATAATCGAGAGGTCATCGTCCAAAAATTCGACTGAGCCGTTGCTCGCCTGGCAGAGGTGCTCGATGATCTGGAGCGTATCGGGCGCATAGTCGCCGCGGAAGGTGGCGTCGAGCAGCAGGCGGTTTTGCAAAACGTCGTCGTTTTTAGCTGCCTGGATGTCGCCGGGGCAGGCGGGGTCATAGGGGTACTTGTATTCCAGTGCGTGGATGACGCCGATCGTTCCGGGATAGCCGCCCTGCTTGTAAGCCAAGACGGCGCGGGCGTGGGCGAGCATCATGTTGTGCTGGGCCTGCAGGCACTCGTGCAGGCAGCCCTTCTTGCCCTGCGGCCAGGTGCCCTCGACGTAGCGGTTGAGCGTGGCCGCTGCGATCTCGTTGAACGTGAACCAGCGGGTCACCTCGGGGTATTCGTCAAAGCAGAAGCGGGCATATGCCTCAAAGGCGTCGATGGTGTCGCGGTTGAGAAAGTCGCCGTTGGCGTAGATTGCGGCGGGGGAGTCGAAGTGGTGCAGGGTCACGTATGGCTCGACTCCGTGGTCACGGCAGCTGGCAAAAAGGCTGTGGTAGAAGGCGACGCCCTCGGGGTTGGGCTCGCCCACGCCGCCATTGGGAAAGATGCGGCTCCAGGCGATCGACACGCGAATGCCGTTCATACCAAAGCGCTCGCACAGCTCGAGGTCGCTATCGTAGCGGTTGTAGAAGTCGCAGGCGGGCTCGGGCGAAAAGCGGCCTTGCTGGGCGAGGTAGTCGTCCCATGCGACCTTGCCCTTGCCATGGGATTGGCAAGCGCCTTCTACCTGGTAGGCGGCGGTGGCGCCACCAAAAACAAAGTTGTCGGGAAAGCGCTGGAAGGTATCGGCGGGGGAGATGTGGTTCATGGCGAATCCAATCTTGCTAGGAGGGGTTGGAAGCGGTCCGGGAGAAGGCGGTAGAGCGTGCTGCTCCCGGACCGCGGAAATGGGGGCTCTGTTCTCGCGCGCCGCTGCACGCGCAGGAATCTAGATGCCCAGTTGCTGGGCTACAAATGCCAGCGATGCCTCGCCGTCGCGGGTGAGGTCGATGTACTGCTTGCCGCGGGTGACGCAGCAGGCGACGCCCATACGCTCGCCGTCGGCCTTGAGGTCGTCGAAGTAAGACGCTGCCTGGGGCGCCAGGATAACAAGGTCAAAGTCCGGCATGATGTCCAGATGGCTGCCGTAGGCATCTGCTGCGGTCTCAAGGTCGATGCCGTGCTCGCGGGCGGCCTTGGCCAGCGCGTTGGCGAGCAGGCCGGAGGTTCCGCCTCCCTGGCACAGGACAAGGACACGACGGCCGTTGAGCGCTGCATAGGGGTTGCCCGCCACGTCGGTGGTGTTGGACGAGGCGCTGGCGGCTGCGTCGTCAGATCCAGCGGAGGTGGCATTACCCGCAGATTCTTCGTCCACAGACTGGCCAGCGGCGCGCTTTTTCTCTGCTGCCATGCTCGCGGCGGCCTGGGCGACGGTACCGGTGGCGACGCTTGCCGTATCCGCCTTGCCCTGGAACGCCGCGTTCATGGCTGCTTGCTTCTGGGCGGCGCGCTGTGCGACCTCAGCCTGATCGGCCTCAGCCTCTTCGGCGCACTTCTCGCGGTCGTATACCTTGAAGAAGGGGAAATAGATGAGGAAATCGACAATCAGCAGGGCGGGGATGAGCAGGAACGCAAGGGGCTGAAGTCCCAGACCCATGGCGATGCCCGCGGGCGCGGGGGTGGTCCAGGGAAGGCTGAACATGAAGCCGTTCATACCCAAGACGTCGATGAAGAACTTGGTGATCCAGATATTGGCAATGGGTGCGAAGATGAAGGGGATGAAGAAGATGGGGTTCAAGACCATGGGGGCGCCGAAGAGGAACGGCTCGTTGACGCCAAAGCAAACCGGCACGGCTGAGGCACGGCCCACGGCGCGCATCTCTTTGGACTTGGCGAGGAAGGCGAACATGAAGCAGATCACCAACGTGGCGCCGGTGCCGCCCATGGCGACGACGAAATCCTGAAGCGGTTTGGTGAGGACGGCGGTTGCGTGCTCGCCGGCCTGGTACATGGCCATGTTGAGCTCGAGGTTGGAGATGAGGGCGGCGGAGATTGCGGGCTCGACGATGGAGGGGCCGTGGACGCCCACAAACCAGAAGAGCGACATGGCGCCGTAGATGATGGCGAGGCCAGCATAGCCGTCTGCCGCGGAGAAGAGCGGCTGGAACACCTGGATAACGCCTTGGGCGAAGCAGAAGCCAAAGATGTTGCGGAATGCAAAGTCAAAGCCCCAGAAGAAGACCAGGCAGACGCCAAAGGGGATGATGTCCTTGAAGGTCTGGGAGATATTGGGCGGCACCTGTTCGGGCATCTTGATGGTGATGTTGCGCTTGATAAAGAACTTGTAGATGATGCCGGTGGCGAACGCGCAGATAAAAGCGGTTAGCAGGCCCTTGGATCCCATGTAGCCGTTGGCGAGGCCGGAGATGGAGACGCCGTTATCCGTGAAGCTGATGGCGTCGCTGGAGAGCAGCAGAAAACCGATGAGCGATGCAATCATGACCGAGATGAAGTTGATCTGGTTGTTCTTGGGCAGGTCGCGATTCTGCGCATCGCAGAAGTGCTTGGCCGTGGTGGCCGCTGCGCAGATGCCGACGATGCCCATGGAGTAGTTGTAGGCCTTCATGAGAACATCGTTAATCTCTGCCGGCCAGTAGAAGCCCCAGACATTGGGGACGGCGCTGACCAAAAGAAAGATGCTGGAGACGATGATGATGGGCATGACGGAGATGAAGCCGTCGCGAATTGCCTTGAGGTACTTGTTGCGAGCGATGGCGTTGAAGAAAGGCTTGCCTTTCTCGATGAGCGCTATGAGCTTTTCCATGGACCCTCCGTTTGCATGGGTTTGCTTTTGCAGCCACTAAACGTGCTGGTAGAGATGGCTGCCAGGGTGAGCTTGCGCTGCTTACGAGTATGTTCTGCCCGGATGTTACTCGTTATGAGCACGTGCCCATTTCTACAATGAGCACGTTAACATGAGTTGATGGCGGTGCAAGGGGCGTTGGGGGTAAAGGGATGCGAGCGGTCGATTATTGGCGGCAAGCGGCGGGATAGATGCAGGCAGAGGTGCGCGGAGAAGGTGATAGCCTTCGTCCAATGCGCACGTGCTCTTCAGCTTGCACTCAGTTGATGCTACATTTACCAGAACAGCAGTTTGAACAGCAATTCGAGCATCAATCTGAGAGCATGCGCAATGCGAGGGGAGCCGTTGGATGGAGCGGGATAACAAGATGGCGGCGGCAGATTCCGCAGTCCACAAGCCTGGTAGGGCGGTGTCCATGGCAGACGTCGCCAAGCTTGCCGGCGTTTCCCGACAGACGGTGTCGCGCGTGGTCAACGGGCAGGCGTGCGTGGTCGAGGAGACTCGAAGGCGCGTTATGGATGCCATGGACCAGCTTGGCTTTTACCCCAGCTTTGCCGGCAGGTCGCTGCGCGGCGGCAAGTACGGCTGCATCGGCCTGTGCATGTTCGATATCACCCATACGGGTAACGTTGCTACGCTGGAGGGGCTTATGTCCGCCGCCCGCGAGTACGGTTACGCCGTCACCTTGATCGAGTTTGATGAGAGCGAGTCCGTGCGCCTGCGGGACACCGTGCGTCGCCTGGCGGAGCTCCCCGTGGACGGCATGGTGTTCAACACCAACAGGACCATCGAGGATTTTGACGAGTTCGAGCCGCTCAACGGCCTGCCCACCATCATCATCTCCATGAAGGAACACCCGCGTTGCACCACTATCGACTCCGATCAATACGGGTGTTCGCAGCTTGTGGTCGACCACCTTCGCTCGCGCGGCCATACGCAGATCAGGCACCTGGCCGGTCCCAAAGACTCGATCACGGCGGATTTCAGGACGCGCGGTTGGCGAGACTCGCTGGAGCGCGCGGGGCTCGAAGTCGTTGAGCCCCTACACGGGGATTGGACTGCGGACAGTGGCTACGAGCTTGGCGAGAAGCTCGTCCAAGACGCTGAGATGACAGCCCTCTACGCGGCCAACGATCAAATGGCCATGGGTGCCATCATGGCGCTGCGCGCCCATGGCAGGCGTGTGCCGGAAGACGTGAGCGTTATAGGCGTGGACGATTCCATGCAGGGCATGGTGCCCCACAATGACCTGACCACTGTGCGCTTCGACATGCGCGAGCGTGGCCGAAAGACGTTCGACTACTTCTTCTCCCAGCTATCGAGAGAATCTAAGGTCGAGGCGGTGCGTCTGCCGGGCGAGCTGGTCGAGCGCGGCACCGTGGCTGATCGCATATAGATGAAGAGGGGGTCGCTCGGAAAGCGGCCCCCTCATTAGTTGGGTTGTCTCAAAAGCTTGATGGCGCCTTGCGCTAGGCGAGCCTGGCTTCAAGTTGGGCGATGCGCTGGTAGGCATCGATGGTGAACTTGGTCTGCTTCTCAAGCAGCATGGTGGTCATCAGGGTGTCCTGGGCATGAACCATGATAAAGGTGACGTCCATTTCGCTGCCTCCAGCTTCCTGGGAGAGAAGCCTGGTCTGGACGTCGTGGGCGTCGATGAGAGCTTGCTTTGCAGATTCGTGAAGGGCTCGCGCCCCATCGATGTCGCCTTGGCTTGCCTTTTCGCATGCGGCGATTAGGTCGGTCTGGGCGTCGCCAGCGTAGGCGACAATCTCAAAGCCGATCATCGAGATCTCTTCTTTTGATGCCATGGTTCCTCCCATTGTATGGGCACGTGCTCATTTTGATGGGCAAACGTGCAAGCTGTTGGAATATCCGGGCAGGTCGAACAATACCATCTCAACAAAATCAAACAAGATGACACGTGATATTTACAGCGTGAGTGGCATAAAAACTGCCGTAAACGGTCTTGTATGGCAGTTTACGTGGGAAATCGTTTATATTTTTACAAAGTTTAAAAAAGTTCTTGCATGTTGAAAAATGTTTGACTATGTTGGAAACTGTGAAAGGAGGACGTGGTGATCAAAGCTGAACGACAGGATAGGCTCATGCGCCTTATCGAGAGCCAGGGCACCGTTTCCGTCAAGGAGATCGTGGACGCCCTTGGTGTGTCGGACATGACTGTTCGCCGCGATTTGGAGGAACTGGCGGGCGCCGGCGAGGTGATTCGCGTCCACGGGGGAGCCCGTAGCGCGTCTTCGCAGCACCGTTCGATGATTCGCCACGAGTACAGCCATATCGAGAAGCGCGCCCGCCATGCGAGCGAGAAGATCGATATAGCGCGTACGGCAGCGGGCCTGGTCGAGGAGGATTTGACTATCTTCCTGGGCACGGGAACCACCATCGAGCAGATGGTTCCGCTATTGCCCTCGTGTCACCTGCGCATCATCACCAACTCGCAGTCCATCTTCACCCTGCTGGAGCCCAACGAGACCTATGAGCTCTGCCTCATCGGCGGAAAGTACCGCAGGCGCACCACCGCGTTTGTGGGCCCCGTGGCGGAGGACGCCATCTCGACTCTGGGCATAGACGTCGCCTTTATAGGCGCCAACGGCATCTGCTTTGACGCGGTCTCCACCTCCAATATGGACGAGGGGCGTATCCAACAGCTCGCGTTCGACCAGGCGGATACCAGGTATCTTGTGGCGGATTCAAGCAAGATCGGCCAGCGGGACTTCTACACGTTCTACAGGCTTTCAAACATCGACGCGCTCATCTGCGAAGGTTCGATTGCGGACGAGAAGCGCCAGCAGGTCGAAGAATTCACCAAGGTGATCTGCTAGCTTCTTTGTGGACGGCGTCGGTGTCTGGGCAAGGTAACCAAGCGCGCATATCGGGTGCGCGCACGTAAAGGAGGACAGCATGAGAGTTGTCATCGGTTCTGACGCGGCAGGCATGCCGCTCAAGGAGCTCATCAAGGAGACGCTGCTCGAGGACGGCCACGAGGTGGTTGACCTTTCCGTCGAGCCCGCCGCGGACTTTGTCGATTCCGCCACCGCCGTCGCCGCCGACCTGATGGAGAACGAGGGCTCGCAGGGCCTCTGCTTCGACGCATACGGCGTGGGTAGCTACATGGCCGCGACCCGCGTCAAGGGCATGGTCGCCGCCAACATCTCCGATGAGCGCAGCGCTTACATGACGCGCGAGCACAACAACTCCCGCATCGTCTGCCTGGGTTCCGCCGTGGTGGGCTCCGAGGTCGCCAAGAAGATCGCCCGCGAGTTCCTCAAGGCCGATTACGCCGCCGGCCGTCACCAGGTGCGCGTCGACATGCTCAACAAGATGGCCTAGGGGGAACGAATCATGACCAAGAAGATCATTGCGCTCGGCTGCGACCACATCGTCACCGACGAGAAGACGTACCTGCACGACCGCCTGGAGGAGGCCGGCTACGAGGTCCTCGACTGCGGCACCTACAGCCACACCCGCACCCACTACCCGATCTACGGCAAGGCCGTTGGCGAGGCCGTGGCCTCCGGCAAGGCCGACCTCGGCGTTGTCCTCTGCGGCACTGGCATCGGCATCACCAACTCCGTCAACAAGGTGCCCGGCGCGCGCTGCGCCCTGGTCCGCGACATGACGAGCGCCCTCTACGCCCGCCGCGAGCTCAACGCCAACGTGGTCGGCTTCGGCGGCAAGATCACCGGCGAGTTCCTCATGGCCGACATCATGCTCGCGTTCCTCGAGGCCGAGTACGAGCCGACCCCCGAGCGCGACGCCCTCGTGGCCAAGATCGACGCCGTGAACAAGGCCGACGCCGAGGCCCAGGCCGACCCGCACTTCTTCGACGAGTTCATCGAGAAGTGGGACCGCGGCGAGTACCACGACTAGCCGATCACCCGAAGAGGGCGGCGCGACCGGGCGTTTCCCGGAAGCCCGTCCCCGGCGAAAGACCCCCGAAAGCCCGCGCCTCCACAGGGGTGCGGGCTTTTCTTTGGTTTCCTTTATTCGAGCCGCGGCGGCCCGCCCGCGCCGCGGCGAAACCCTGATATCGCTTCCGAGCGGTACAATCAAGACACGCTTCATGCACGCATGTAATCCCTTGTTTTCGCATGTCGTAGTGCGGAGAGGAGAAGGCGATGGCCGAATTCGTATTGGACAACGGCACCCTGCGCGTGGGCTTCACCACCGCCGGCGGCTCCTTCACTTCCCTGGTCTCCCAGGGGCGTGAATATCTCTGGCAGGGAGACCCTGCCGTGTGGAGCGGTCAGGCTCCCGTGTGCTTCCCCATCTGCGGCGGTCTGCGCGAGGACGTTGCCCAGACCCGCTCGGGCAAGCAGATCAAGCTGGGCCGTCACGGTTTTGCCCGCAAGCAGGAGTGGGAGCTCGCCGAGCAGGGCGAGGACTCCATCGCGTTCAAGCTCGCGAGCGTCGCGCATCCCGAGCTGCTCGAGCAGTTCCCGTTCCCGTTCACGTTGGTCGCCCGCTATGCGCTCGACGGCGCAAAACTGCAGGTGAGCTACGAGGTTACCAACGAGGGCGACGAGGACATGCCGTTCTTCATCGGCGGCCACCCCGGCTTCGCCTGCCCGCTCGACGAGGGTGAGGGCTATTCCGACTACGAGCTGCGCTTCGATGCCGACGAGGCCGCGACCCTGTGCACCGCCGTCCCGTCCACCGGCCTCATCGACGTGGAGAACAGGAGCGCCAACCCCATGGTCGGCCGCACGCTGCCGCTCACCCACGAGCTCTTCGACTTCGCCGAGACGATCTTCGACGTCCTCAACAGCCGTACGGTCGACCTTGTGAAGAAGGGGGAGGAGAAGGGCCTTCGTGTGTCCTTCCCGGACTTCCCCTACCTCATCATCTGGAGCAAGCCCGAGGGCGATTTCGTCGCCATCGAGCCGTGGGGCGGCCTGTCCACCTGCTCCGATGAGGGCGATGTATTCGAGGACAAGCGCGGCTGCCTGACCGCGAAGCCCGGCGAGACCGTCGTCCGCACCTTCTCGATCGAGATTCTCTAGCGCCTTCGGTTCTGTCCGGCACGACGATGCGGATGTCGTGCCGCCCGAGGCCTCACCGTGTTGTACCGGACTCAGACATCGGGTCCGAGAATAGGAGGAACCATGATTCTCACCGTCACCATGAATCCCGCCATCGATACGGCGTATCAGCTGGACAAGCTGATCATCGACGACGTGAACCGCGTCGTCCCGAAGAAGACCGCAGGTGGTAAGGGTCTGAACGTGAGCCGCGTCCTGTGCCAGCTGGGCGACGACGTCGTTGCCACGGGCCTGCTCGGCGGCCACATGGGCGCCTACATGGGCTCCCTCATGGACGCCGACGGCATCAACCACGACTTCACGCCTATCGCCGGCGAGACCCGCATCTGCCTGAACATCCTGCACGAGGGCAACCAGACCGAGCTGCTCGAGAGCGGCCCCGAGATTTCCGCCGAGGAGCTCGCCGCCTTCTCCGCCAAGTTCGCCGAGCTCGTCGCCAAGGCCGATTGCGTGACCATCTCCGGTTCCCTGCCCAAGGGCGTCCCCGCGGATTTCTACGCCGGCATGGTCGCCGAGGCCGCCAAGCACAACGTTCCCGTGCTGCTCGACACCTCCGGTGCATCGCTCGACGCCGCTCTCGAGGCCGAGGTCAAGCCCACGCTCGTGAAGCCCAACCTCACCGAGATCAACGCCCTGCTCGGCACCAGCTACACGCCCGAGCAGGTCGCCGACCTGGCCGCCGCACTCAAGGCCGACGAGCGCTTCGCCGGTATTCCGTGGGTCGTCGTGTCCATGGGCGCCGCCGGCTCCTTCGCCTTCCACGGCGATAAGATCTACCGTGCCGTCACCCCGCCGATTCCGGCCGTGAACGCCACCGGCTCCGGTGACTCCACCATCGCCGGCTTCGCGCACGCCATCGCCGCCGGCGCCGACGACATGACCGTGCTCAAGACGGCCAACACCTGCGGCAAGCTCAACGCCATGGACCCGCAGACCGGCCACCTGGTCATCGAGCGCTGGGACGAGGTCTACAACGCTGTTGAGGTCACCGAGCTCTAGGCGGCTTTCCCGGGTACTAGATCTTGCCGTTCAGTCGTTGGGCGCCGCACGCAAGGCGTGCGCCCTCCTCTTTCACGGTAACCTCGGGCACCTGGAAAACCCGCTACTGTTCAGTGGTGACTATAAGTTGAGGACGCTTGGCGTCGTTCGGCAGTTTGTCGAGGGCATCCGAGAGGGTGCCCTCGTCGTCTTTATCGATGACGATGTGGTCGACCGCGTGGATGGGGGCGAAACAATACGTTCCGCGAGAGGTGAGCTTGCTGGCGTCCATGAGGGCGACGCAATGGCTCGCGGCGCTCATCGCGGCTTGCTTGATCTCCGCCATTTGGGGGAAGTCGGTCACAAAGCCGCGCCCTGCGACGAATGCGCCCGGGCAGATCACCGCGAGGTCGGCGTGAATGGTGGCGATGGCCGCCATGGTGAGCGGCCCAAAGAGGTACCGGTGGCCCTTGCGGAGCTCGCCGCCGAGCATGATGACATCGACCGAGGGGAGGCTCTCGTCGATGTAGTCGGCGATGGTGATATCTGCGGTGATGACCGTGATCCCCGTGCGCATGTCCAGCATGCGCACGAACTCGAGGGCCGTGGTGCCCGAATCGACGAACACGGTGTCGCCATCGCGCACCAGCTCAAGGGCGGCGCGTGCGATGGACTGCTTGGCATCGACATTCACGTTGACGCGCTGATCTTGGACCGAAACGGTCAGGGTCTTGTGCAGCGAGACGGCCCCGCCGTGCGTGCGCCTGAGTTTGCCGGCTGCTGCGAGCGCATCAAGGTCGCCGCGGGCTGTGACGGTCGAGACGCCGAAAGCCTGTGCGATGTCGGCGACTTGCACGGACGCGCTGTGCTCGAGCATATCCATGATGGCCGTGCGACGCTCCTCGGCGAACGTGCGGGATGTGGATGCGGACATGGAAGCCTCCTCGCCAATCGTGTGCAAAATGTGATGAGTTCATTTTGCATTATTTTCTTTTTGAGAAACAAAAAGAGTTTGTTTCTCTTTCGTTTTATCACGAACGCAAATATGACGAAATGCGCGAGGATGGGCGAATCTTTCGTTTCTCTTCTGATGGGCGTGTGCGGACGCGCTGGCCATGCGTGAATAGCGCAGCACGTGAACTGCCGCTTTTGTACAATGGATGCAGCAATTACGTCGGTATCGGTGCCGGCGGTATGGCAGGTGCCCGCGGGTGTACCGGGGCCGAGAAGGGAGCGATCGCTCATGCTCGTAACCACCAAGGAGATGCTGCTCGACGCGCAGAAGAACCACTACGCCGTCGGCGCCTTCAACGTCGAGAACCTCGAGTTCGTCATGGCCGTCCTGGCCGCCGCGGAGGAGACCAAGTCCCCCGTCATCATGCAGACCACCTCTGGCACCATCAAGAAGACCGGCCTCGATTATTTCTACGGCATGGTCAAGGCCGCCGCTGAGCGCGCTTCCGTGCCCGTGGCCCTGCACCTCGATCATGGCGACGGCTATGATCGCTGCATGAAGGCCCTTCGCACTGGCTACACCTCCGTCATGATCGACGGCTCCCACGAGTCCTTCGAGGACAACATCGCCCTGACCAAGTCCGTTGCCGACGCCGGCGCCTGCATGGGCGTGCCGGTCGAGGCTGAGCTCGGCAAGGTTGGCGGCAAGGAGGACGACGTCGAGGTCGAGGGCGAGTCCCCCTACACCGACCCGGTCGAGGCCAAGGAGTTCGTCGAGCGCACCGGCTGCACCTCTCTCGCCATCGGCGTGGGCACCGCCCACGGCGTGTACACCGAGGAGCCCCACATCGACCAGGACGTCGTGAAGGCCATCCGCGCCGCCGTCGACGTGCCGCTGGTTCTGCATGGCACCTCCGGTGTGCCGGACGAGCAGGTCGCCGAGGCCGTCAAGAACGGCATCTGCAAGGTGAACTACGCCACCGAGCTGCGTCAGGCCTACACCAAGGGCTACATGGCCTACATGGCTGAGAACCCCAACAACTTTGACCCCAAGAACCCGGGTCAGGCTGGTATGGCCGAGATCACCAAGATCGTCAAGATCCGTATGGAGAACCTCGGCTCCTGCGGCCGCGCCTAATTCGCGGTAACAACTTACTCCCATCGGAAGGGCCGGCGTGGTTTCCATGCCGGCCCTTCTGTATGGGCGCGCCTTGCCGGTCGCGTATGGCGGGCGGCCGCGGGGCGACGCCTGGGATAAGATAGACGAAAACGATTTGAGAGGGGATGGCCATGAGCGGAGACGTGAGGGTTAGGCTGGCACGTATCGAGGATGCCGATGAGCTGGCTGCCATATACGAACCGTACGTACGTGAGACGGCGATCACCTTCGAGTACGTCCCGCCCACGCCCGCGGAGTTTGCCGAGCGCATGCGCAAGACCATGGAGTTCTTCCCCTATCTGGTTGCCGAGCTCGACGGGCGCCTGGTGGGGTACGCCTACGCGGGAACCTTCAAGGGCAGGCCCGCCTACGATTGGGCCGTCGAGACCTCGATTTACGTGGCGCAGGGTCATGCGGGCGAGGGGATCGGCCGTGCCCTGCACGATGCCCTGGAGCGGGCGCTCGCCGCGCAGGGCATTCTCAACATGTACGCTTGCATCGCCGTGCCGGATGGCGAGGATGACGAGACGCTTACCCGCAACAGCCAGCATTTCCACGAGCATATGGGATACCGCTTGGTGGGGGAGTTCTACCAATGCGGGTTCAAGGGCGGCCGTTGGTACAACATGATTTGGATGGAAAAGATACTCGGTGAGCACCGTACGGACCAACCTCCGGTGACGCCGTTTCCCGAGACCTCCGTCACATGCGTGGAGCGCTGAGCCAAGGCCTGCTCCTCGCCGCACGGCGCCAGCGCGAACGATGGCCCGTCGTTTTCGCAAATATCGAGCCGGCGCTTTAGCGTGGTGCGTTGAGCTGCAGGTAAAGCGTATGGTAATGTTTATCAAGTCGGGGGGCCGACGCTAGAACTATGTGATGCCGAGTGGCGCCTATGGGGTGCGGACACCACGCTCGGGTGCGCGAGGAAGCCGGGATGACCAGCATCGATCGCGAGCGTGGGGATGACATCACCACCGTCAAAACCATAGAGGACGTGCGTGCGATGAAGCGCGCGCATAAGGGTGGCACCTGGAAATACGCCTGTGCCTGCAGGTCCGGTGTGCGTTATGAGGGAGAAAGCGAGGCGTGGGCTCAATTGAAGACCGTGATTGAGGGGCAGGTGGCAAAGACCACCGCCGGTATCGAAGAAAACGATCCGTTCGCAAGCAAGGACGCCGTACCCGTCCCGCCTGAGGACCGCGCTCCGGGAAAGCTTCGAGGCGCCGGCGCCCGCTCGCCGCTGTTTTGGAAGCTCATGCTCGTCGCGATGGCGCTCATCTGGGGTTATTCCTTCCTGACCATGAAGACCGTACTGGACACGGTTCCCACGTTCATGCTGCTCGCCTGTCGCTTCCTGCTGTCGGCGGTCATCATGTTCATCATCTTCCGCAAGCGCATCAAGGCGCACTTCAACCGCGAGTACCTGGGGTTTGGCGTGCTCATGGGTTGCGTGATCTGGTCGGCCTATGCCGCGCAGACGCTCGGCCTGGTCGACACCACCCCGGGTAAGAACGCGTTCCTCACCGGAACCTACTGCATCCTGGTGCCGTTCATCGCGCTCATTCTGTTCAAGGAGCGCGTCACCAAGTGGCATATCGCCTCTGCGCTGCTGTGCCTGGTGGGCGTGGGCTTCGTCGCGCTCGACAACTTCAGCATTCAGATGGGCGATCTCATGACGCTCGTGGGCGCCGTGTTCTTCGCCGTGGATATGGCGGTTGTGGGCCATATCGGCCGCACGCGCGACGTCAGCGTCCTGACCTCGTGGATGTTCCTGTTCGTGGGCCTGTTCTCGCTTGCGGCGACCACCGCCTTCGAGCCCCGCGTCCCCGCCGGGCAGTGGACGCCCGAGATTGTCGGCCAGCTCGTGTTCCTCGCCGTGGTGTGCACCACCATCGGCCTGCTGCTGCAGAATCAGGCGCTCTCGCATGTGCCGCCGGCGACCGGTTCGCTGCTGCTCTCGCTCGAGAGCCCCTCGGGCGTGCTGTTCTCCGTCCTCATGGCGGGTGAAGTGCTCACCGGCAAGCTGATCTTCGGTTTTGTGCTGATCTTCCTGTCGATCGTGCTGTCCGAGACGCACTTCAGCTTCCTGCGAAAGTGGTTCCCCAAGAAGTAGATGAGAAGAGGCGCCCGTCCCCGGGCGCCTTTCTTTTGTGTTGCGCGAGGCCGAAGCGGTCGCGCTCAGTTGTTTTTACAGTCCTCGGACAAACTCCAGCAGCTCATTGACATGCTCGGGGCGGCATGCCCAGCTCGTCACGAAGCGCAGCAGGATGCGGTCGCGACCCGCGGGATCCACAGCGGGTGTGACCTCGGCACCGCATGCCTCGACGATGCGGACGGCGTCGTCGGAGTCAAACCAGAAGAACTGCTGGTTGCCGTTGGTGCGCACGTGCGGCTCGAACCCTGCGTTCTCAAGGCCGTGGGCGAGCATGCAAGCGCATTCGTTCGCACTCGCAGCGTGGGCGAAATAGGGGAGTGACTCGTCCTTGCCGCGCGTGAATGCCGCGGTGTACTGCACGCCCATGAGGCGCCCCTTGGCGGTCATGTGTCCGCCGCGCTTTGTGAGGTAGGGGATGCGGTCGATGGCGCGTTGTCCGCGCTTGGAGCGCGGGCTCACCACGAGCGCCTCGCCAAAGAGCATGCCGGCCTTGGTGCCGCCCAGCGTGAACGCGTCGGCGCGTGCGGCCAAGTGCTCGAGGGTGAGGTCGCCGCCGGGCGCGGCGAGTGCGCTGGCCATGCGGGCGCCGTCGACGTACACGGCGAGATCGAGCTTCTCGGCCACATCGCACAGCGCATCGAACTCGGCGCGTGTGTACACGTGACCGAGCTCGGAGGTGTTGGAGAAGTAGAGCATGGCCGGTCGCGTGCAGTGGCAGCCGCCGGCAATCGAGGCGTGGTACACGCGCTCAACCTCGGTGGGGGTCAGCACGCCCAGGGTGTCGTTCGTGGCGAGGATGCGCCGGCCGCAGGCCTCGATCGCGCCGGTCTCATGCGCGGTGGGGTGCGCATCGGCGGCGAGGATCGGGCCCTCGAAATCATCGGTGAAGGCGGAGATGCACACGGCGTTGGCGGCGGTGCCACCGGGAATGAACTGCACGAAGGCATCAGGCTGACTGCATGCCTCGCGGATGAGCTCGGCGGCGTGCTCGCAGTGCGAATCGGTGCCATACCCGGGTGCCTGTTCGTGGTTGGTGCGGATGAGCGCCTCGAGCATTTCCGGTGCGGCGCCCTCGGAGTAATCGTTGCGGAACTGGTGCATGTCCTGGCCCTTCATGCGTGCGGGAGTTGAGCGTAAGACGGCACGCGGGTCGCGGTGAGGTTCGGCGACGCACTTTGCCAAAACGAAGTATAACGCGTGGAAAATGTCGGGGCACATCCTTATCTGCCCCTATAATGGAGAAATTGACGATGTACCGCCCGGCGGATGCCGGGGGATATGCGAAGGAGACGCCACATGCAGGCACAGCGAGCAGAGGGCACCAAGGACCTCATCGGGCGCGATATGCGCGCTTGGCAGAAGATGCAGGAGGTCGCGGCCGAGGTGTTCGGGCCGTTTGGGTTCGAGCCCATCGAGACCCCGGCGATCGAGCAGCTCGACGTGTTCGTGCATGGCATCGGCCAGTCCACCGACGTGGTCCGCAAGGAGATGTTCCGCGTCTTTTCCGGCGCTAATTTCGAGCGCGTCCTCGCGGAGGGCACCGATGCGAAGCTCAAGGCCAAGCAGCGTCTCGCCCTGCGACCCGAGGGAACCGCAGGTGTTGTCCGCGCCGTGGTGGAGAACAACCTGGTCCCGCAGGGCTCCGCTCCGTTCAAGGCGTGGTACGCCGAGGCGATGTTCCGCGGCGAGCGTCCCCAGAAGGGGCGTTTGCGCCAGTTCCACCAGGTCGGCATCGAGTGGCTGGGCGCGCCTGACCCCGCAGCCGACGCCGAGTGCATCATCATGCTCATGCGTTTCTACGAGCGTCTCGGATTCGACCTCTCCCAGCTTCGCCTGCTGATCAACTCCATGGGCGACCCGGCATGCCGCCCCGCATATCGCGAGGCCGTGCGCCAGTTCATCCTCGACCATGAGGATGAGATGTGCGACGAGTGCCGCGAGCGCGCGGAGCTCAACCCGCTGCGCGCCTTCGACTGCAAGAACCCGCATTGCCACGAGATCATGCAGGGCGCCCCGCTCATGCCTGATTCCCTGTGCGACGAGTGCCGCGAGCACTATGCGAAGGTCAAGCGGTACCTGGACGCGGCGGGTATCGCCTACGTCGAGGACCCCACGCTCGTCCGTGGTCTCGACTACTACACCCGCACCGTCTTCGAGGTCGAGGCCCCGGGCGCGGGCGTTGGCTCCATCGGCGGCGGTGGCCGTTACGACGGTCTGGTCGAGCTCGAGGGCGGCAAGCCCACGCCGGGCGTCGGCTTTGCGGTCGGCTTCGAGCGCGCCGTGCTCGCCCTCGAGGCGTTCGGCAAGGAGATGGATTGCGACGCCGATCGCTGCGTGTTCGTCGCCAACGCCGGTGCCGATCTGAGGGACGAGGTCTTCGCGCTTGCGCTCGAGCTTCGTGGCCGCGGGGTCCGCACCGAGTGCGATTACCAGGGCAAGTCCCTCAAGGCGCAGTTCAAGCTCGCCGATAAACTCAACGCCTCCCACATCGTGATTATCGGCGGCGACGAGTTGGCTGCCGGCAAGGTCAAGCTGCGCAACATGGCCACGCATGAGGAGAGCCTGATCGAGCGTGCCAGCGCTGCCGAGGTCATCGCGGGGCTGTAGCGCGAAAGTCGAATCGCATGGTTGCGGCGGGGCGAGTGCCCCGCCGTTTTTTGGCGCGAGTACGCCCATCCGTCGGGACATACACGCCGCCTGCCGATTATTTGTTGAAAAGCGGGAGAGGAACTCTATCAGACTAAAGTAGGTGGTAGGTGATGCGTCGCCCGCATATAATAGTGCGGTCGCACGGAGCCCCTGGGAGTGGGAGCATCCGTGCCTACATCTAAGGAGGTAGCGTGGCAGAGAATACGTCTGCAGAGCAGCGGCTCGGAGGCTTCATCACCGGTGACATGGTCACCGACGTGATGTCCGGCACCCGCCGCATCGACCTGACCGACCTGGCGGCCGCCGTCGAAGTCCTGTCCGATATCGACATCCCCGCCGAGCTCCGCGACAACCTCGCGCTGTTCCTGCGTCTCGAGCGTCGTGTCTTGCGTGAGTATGACGCAAAGGTGCTCGACGTCTTCGACGAGCTCATGATGAACGTGATCCGCGCCAACGCCGGCGACCCCGGCGCCGAGGCCGATGGCGAGGCCGTGGATGCGCAGGGCATGCCCGCGAGCGACACGCCCTCCGCATGCGCCTTCCGCGACGCCGTGGCGCTCATCGACGCCTTGCCCGTGGACCAGGCGCAGGTCATCGTCCGTGCGTTTACCGCGTTCTTCCACCTCGCCAACCTGTCCGAGGAGAATTATCGCGTGGCCCAGCTGCGCGAGCGCGAGCGCAATGTGTCCACCGAGGATGCGGTCGACCCCGCGAATGCCCTCACCGTGGCGTTCCACCAGCTCAACGAGGAGGTCGGCGGGGCCAAGGCCACCGAGCTGCTCTCCCGCCTGGAGTTCCACCCGGTCTTTACCGCGCATCCCACGGAGGCGCGCCGCAAGGCCGTCGAGGGCAAGATCCGCCGCATCGCCCGCCTGCTTGAGGAGCGCCCCTACATGGGCGGCTCCGACCTGGTGGAGAACGAGCGCCACATGCTGCAGGAAATCGACGCCCTCGTGCGCACGAGCCCCATCGCTCTCAAGAAGCCCACGCCCGTCGAGGAAGCCGACACCATCATCGACATCTTCGACAGCACGCTGTTCGACACCATTCCCGTGATCTACCGTCGCTTCGACGACTGGGTCCTGGGCGAGGTCGCGGGTACGGTTCCGCCCGTGTGCCCGGCGTTCTTCCACCCCGGCAGCTGGATCGGTTCCGACCGCGACGGCAACCCCAACGTCACCGCCAAGGTGAGCCGTCAGGTGGCTGCCAAGTTCGCCACCCACATGATTTCCAAGCTCGCGGACAAGTGCCGTCGCGTGGGCCGCAACCTCACCCTCGAGGCCGCGTATACGCAGCCCTCGGATGAGCTGCTCAACCTGTGGAGCCACCAGGTTGAGATGAGTGAGGTGCTCACCGAGCGCGCCCGCGAGATCTCCAACTCCGAGCCGCATCGCGCCGTGATGCTCGTGATGGCCGCCCGCCTGGACGCCACGGTGGCACGCAACGCCGACACCATGTACCGTACCGCCGAGGAGTTCCTCGAGAACCTGCGCGTGGTCCAGCGCTCGCTGGCCGCCGCGGGTGCCCGCCGCGCCGCGTACGGCCCGGTTCAGACCCTCATCTGGCAGGTCGAGACCTTCGGCTTCCACATGGTGGAAATGGAGTTCCGTCAGCACTCCGTGGTCCACAGCCGCGCGCTCGCCGACATCCGCGAGCACGGTATTCACGGCGAGCTCGCCCCCATGACGCGCGAGGTGCTCGACACGTTCCGTGCCATCGGGTCCATCCAGAAGCGCTTTGGCCAGAAGATGGCCCGACGCTACATCATTTCGTTTACCAAGAGCGCGAGCCACGTGGCCGATGTCTATGAGCTCGCGAACCTGGCGTTCGCGCACGCCGAGGACGTCCCGACCCTCGACGTGATCCCGCTGTTCGAGCAGCTCGAGGACCTCGAGGGCTGCGTCGACGTGCTCGAGGAGATGCTCGCCATCCCCGCGGTGCAAAATCGCCTTGCCGAGTCCGGCCGCCGCATGGAGATCATGCTCGGCTACTCCGACTCCTCCAAGGACGCCGGCCCCACTACCGCCACGCTCGCCCTGCACTCCGCCGAGGAGCGCATCGTCGCGTGGGCCGAGAAGCACGATATCGACCTGGTGCTCATGCACGGCCGCGGCGGCGCCGTCGGCCGCGGCGGCGGTCCCGCCAACCGCGCGGTGCTTGCCCAGCCCGCCGGCTCGGTCAACTGCTTCTTCAAGGTCACGGAGCAGGGCGAGGTAATCTTCGCCCGCTATGGCAATCCTGCGCTGGCACAGCGCCATGTTGAGTCCGTTGCCGCGGCGACCCTGCTCAACTCCGCGCCTTCCGTGGAGCGTACGAACACCGAGATGACCGCGCGCTATGCCGAGATGGCCGCCGCGCTGAATGAGGCCAGCCACGAGCGCTACCTCGACCTGCTGAATACCGAGGAGTTCACGCCGTGGTTCTCGTGTGTGACGCCGCTCACCGAGGTCGGCCTGCTGCCCATCGGCAGCCGTCCGGCCAAGCGAGGCCTGGGCGCCAAGTCTCTCGACGACCTGCGCACGATCCCGTGGGTGTTCTCCTGGAGCCAGGCCCGCATCAACTTGGCCGCATGGTACGGCCTGGGCACCGCCTGCGAGAAGCTGGGTGACCTGGAGCTTTTGCAGCGCGCCTACCGCGAGTGGCCGCTGTTCAACACGTTCATCGACAACATCGAGATGTCGATCGCTAAGACGGACAATCGCATCGCCAAGATGTATCTTGCGCTCGGCGATCGCGCCGACCTGGCCGACAAGGTCTTTGACGAGATGATGCTCACGCGCTCCTGGGTGCTGCGCATCGTTGGCGACGCGTGGCCGCTCGAGCATCGTCGCGTGCTCGGTCAGGCTGTGCGCGTGCGCAACCCGTTCGTGGACGCGCTGTCGCTCGCGCAGGTTCGCGCGCTGCGCGAGGTTCGTGCCAACCAGGATGAGTTGTCCGAGGAGGCCAAGGCCGAGTTCATGAGCCTGGTTCTGGAGACCGTCACCGGCGTCTCCGCCGGTCTGCAGAACACCGGGTAGGGTCTGCTGCCTTCGCAGGTGCGCTTGGCTTCACGGGCGCGTCGCCCTGCAGGTGCGTGCTGGCTTCACGGGTGCGTTGCCCCTTCAGGTGCGCGTTGCCCTCACGGGCGCACGTGCCTCACATTGCCTATGGAATTATGCCGTTCAGGGGTCCTGAGCGGCATTTTTTCATAGGCAAAAACCAGGGAGGCAAAGGCAAAGCCGAGTGCTGCATAGGTAAAGCCATGGCGACCAAAGTCGAGGGGCTCTAGCTGTGGGCGAGTTCGTGCCGAGTTCGGGTTGCGAACCTGTTAAGACAACGTGAGCCGAACGCTCTTCCACGCTAAAGTGCCCGGCTTTCCGCTATCCTAGTGAGTTATCGCGCTGCGGGTGCCGAGTTTCGGCGTGCGCGCGATATGCCGAGCCGCGCTGTCTACGCGCCCCGGCAGTCTGTACACCAGTCGCCCGCTTACGGCACGGGGCGGCACAGATCACGAGGAGGGCTTATGGCCGAAACGCCTGCCACCAACCCCGCCAACATGCACTGCATGCACACCCACACCTGCGGCGAGCTTCGCGCCGCCAACATCGGCGAGGAGGTCACCCTCACCGGTTGGGTGAGCCGCCGCCGCGATCATGGCGGCCTGATCTTCTGCGACCTGCGCGACCGCGAGGGCATCACGCAGATCAACTTCGATCCCGAGCACTCCGATGGCGATGCTTTCAAGATCGCCGAGACCATGCGTCCCGAGTGGCCCATCCGCGTTCACGGTGTCGTGCGCGACCGCGGTCACGACGCGGTGAACCCCAGGCTCGCAACCGGCGAGATCGAGGTCCTCGTCGACCACGCCACCGTGCTCAACCGCTCCAAGACCCCGCCGTTCCAGATCGAGGACGGCATCGAGACCGCCGAGGATACGCGCCTGCGCTATCGCTACCTGGACCTTCGCCGTCCCGAGATGGCCGCTCGCCTTCGCCTGCGCTCCGATTTCACCTTTGCCATCCGCTCCGCGCTGCATGACCGCGCCTTTACCGAGGTCGAGACGCCGGCCCTGTTCAAGTCCACGCCCGAGGGTGCGCGTGACTTTGTGGTGCCGAGCCGCCTGCAGCCCGGCAGCTTCTACGCCCTGCCGCAGTCCCCGCAGCTGCTCAAGCAGCTTCTCATGGTCGGCGGCGTCGAGCGCTACTACCAGGTTGCCAAGTGCTTCCGTGACGAGGATCTGCGCGCCGACCGCCAGCCCGAGTTCACCCAGGTCGACATCGAGATGAGCTTTGTCGAGCAGGACGACGTCATGGCTCAGCTCGAGGACGTGCTGTCCGACGCCTTCGCCCGTGTGGGCGTGGAGATGCCCACGCCGCTGCGCCGCCTGTCCTACTGGGACGCCATGGACACCTATGGCTCCGATAAGCCCGACACCCGTTACGGCATGGAGCTCGTCGACCTGACCGACGTGTTCGCCAACTCCGCGTTCAAGGTGTTCGCAAGCGCTGCGACCACCGAGGGCCACGTGGTCAAGGCCATCAACGCCAAGGGCGCCGGCGCTTGGCCCCGCGCTCAGATCGACAAGCTCGCCAAGGTCGCCGCAACCTTCGGCGCCAAGGGCCTCGCCTGGATCGCCTTCCGTGAGGACGGCTCCGTGAACAGCCCGATTGTGAAGTTCTTCACCGACGAGGAGATGACCGAGCTGCGTCGTCGCTGCGATGTCGAGCCCGGCGACCTCGTCATGTTCGCCGCCGGTCCCCGCTTGGAGGCCAACGGCATCCTCGGCGGTATGCGTTCGCACATGGCCGACGCGCTGGAGATCCCGCGCGAGGGCCACGAGTTCCTCTGGGTCGTGAACTTCCCGCTGTTCCATTGGGATGAGGAGGGCCAGCGCTACGAGGCCGAGCACCAGCCCTTCACCCTGCCGCACGTCGACGAGCTGCACCTGCTCGACGAGGACCCGCTCAAGATGGGTTCTTGCACCTACGACTTCGTCATGGACGGCTTTGAGGCCGGCGGTGGCGGCATGCGCATCCACGATGCCGAGCTGCAGCTCAAGATGCTCGAGTTCATGGGCTTTTCCGAGGAGCGCGCCCGCGCCCAGTTCGGCTTCCTCATGGAGGCCCTCGAGTTCGGCGCTCCGCCCATGGGCGGCTTCGCGCTCGGCCTCGACCGCGTGTGCATGCTGCTGGCCGGCACCGACTCCATCCGCGACGTCATGGCGTTCCCCAAGACGAGCAGCGGCAGCGACCTCATGTCCGCCGCGCCGTCCGAGGTGAGCATGGCCCAGCTCAAGGAAGTTGGCCTGCGCCTGGAGTAGCTCGTCTGATGGGTGTTCGTTCCCGTCTCGCTCTCATCATCATTGTGATCAGCGCCGTTCGGTCTATCCGGGCGGCGCTTTTCGTGTGCAGATGTTCGCTGTCGGACATGCTTATACACGTCGACCGGGCGCTTCTCCGTCCAAACATCGGAGCAGCACCTTCAGGGTGGTGAATCGGTCCGCGCCGGTGGCGACTCCCCGCGCGGCCGCCGGCTAATGGTTCAGCTTGTGCAGCGTGTCATCGACGAGTGCGTCGAGCATTCCCTGCGTGCCGGGTTCGAGGGCGAGGGTGTCTGTCTGCCACGATTCCGGCGTGAGCGAGATTCCCAGGCCGTCGCCCCCGAGAACTTCGACGCCTAGGATGCCCAAGAGCGCCTCAAGTTGCTTGCGCATGCCCGCTGCGGCGCTCTTTCCCGCGGCGCCGCAGATCACCGCGTGTTTGCCGCGGATTGCGGAGGGGCTCGTCCGGTCGTGCTCATCGGTGGGACGAGAGAGCCAGTCCAGGAGATTCTTCAGTCCGCCGGGGATTTGATAGTTGTATTCGGGCGAGCAGAACCAAAGGACGTCGGCTCGCGTTACCGCGTCGCGTGCGCGCTGGACCGCCTCGGGCGTCGGCCATTCGATGTCTTGGTTCATGAGGGGCACATCGTGCCAATCGAGTTCTTCGACCTCAGCGCGGTCGCCGATGATACGGATGACCTCGCGGGCGAGTTGGCGGTTGAACGATTGCTCGCGAAGCGAGCCGACGATCATGAGGATGCGGGGCATATGCGCTCCTTTCGACGGGGTATTGCATATCATTCCCTTAGGGAAGGTGGCCAGACGTTCATTTGGTTGCCAATGGGAAATCTCTGAAATTATCCAGCGCCGCGCACGCCTCGCGTCTGCGCGGAATGCAACCACGGATGCCTTCCTCGTATCGGTCTCATCTTGTTCTATACTCACTGTCGTACCAACGGGGAGCTGGCGGAGGCCGGCTGAGAGGAAGCCCGTGGGGAGCACGGGGCACTTGTCCGGCGGTCTTATCCGCCACAATCGCTTCGGACCGGCCATCGCGCCGCATCGCCCCGCACCGCTTCGACCCGCAACCTGATCCGGGTAATGCCGGCGTAGGGATCGAGCAGCCTTGTTCCAAACCGACGTGGCGCTTGCTTAGAAGCGTTTGCCATGAATGAACGGACGGGCCCCTACGGAAAACGAGGGGCCCGCTTTTAGTGGCCTCGGAAAGGAAGCTCATGGAAGCAAGCGTCGCAATTCAGGTCCTGCCCCAGCGCGTCGGCGGCAACGACGAGGTCTGCCGCATCGTCGACGAGGCGATCGCCTACATTCAAACCAAATTCCCCGACGCCTATGTAGGGCCGTTTGAGACCACCATCCAGGGCGAGTACGACCTGTGCATGGAGGTCGTGGCGGGCGTGAACCGCATCTGCGTCGAGGCCGGTGCACCCGAGGTGGCAACGTACGTCAAGATTTTCTTCGCCCCTGAGGAGGGCGTCCTCACCACCGAGGAGAAGATCTCCAAGTACCACGAGAACGATGCGTAACATTTCCGCTTCTTCGCGTGTCACGTCGCGACTCGTCGCCCCGCTGACGATCCTTGCGCTGCTGGCGATCTGGCAGCTGGTGTGTTCGGCCGGTCTCGTGCCCCCGTTCATGCTGCCGAGTCCGATTCGCGTGGTGCAGGCGCTCGTAGGGGATTGGCCTCTGCTCATCGGGCACGCTGCGACCTCGCTTGTCGAGGCCGGGCTGGGCCTTGCCGCCGGCGTCGCCCTCGGCTTCATCGCGGCGCTCGCCATGGATCGCTTTGACCTGCTTTACCGCGCGTTCTATCCCATCGTCGTGCTTACGCAGACCATCCCGACCGTCGCCATCGCGCCGCTTTTGGTGCTGTGGTTCGGCTACGGGATGCTTCCCAAGGTGGTGCTCATCGTGGTGGCGACGTTCTTTCCCATCACGGTGGGAATGCTCGAGGGCTTGCGCTCCGTCGACCCCGACGAGATTGACCTCATGCGCGCCATGGGCGCCATGCGCCTGCAGATTCTGCGTCACGTGAAGCTGCCCGCTGCGATGCCGCAGTTCTTTTCCGGGCTCAAGATCTCTGCCGCTTACGCGATTGTGGGCGCTGTGATCGCGGAATGGCTTGGCGGGTTTTCGGGTCTTGGTGTGTACATGACGCGCGTGCGCAAGGCGTATTCGTTCGACAAGATGTTCGCGGTGATCTTTTTGATCTCGGGCTTGAGCCTCGTGCTCATGTGGGCGGTTGACGCCGTTCGTCGCATCGCCATGCCCTGGGAACGCCGGAGCGACTCTGAGCGATAGCCGTGTCGCATATCCGAGTACCTGCAGGCGGGGCCTGCGGATTGCATGCAGGTTGAACCTGCGGGCTGTGTGCAGGTTGAGCCTGTGGGCTGTCTACAGGCTGCGGCCTATAGGCTGTATGCGGGCCGTGGCCTGGGGATTTTAAACAAGGTTCGGGGGCGTTGCCCCCAGTTAAAAAAGGAGATATCCATGCATAAGAACACGATGGCCACCATGATGACCGGTCGTATGCTGTCTCGCCGTTCGCTGTTGAGCGCTGGTGCTGCAGGTGCCGGGCTGATCGGTGCCGCGGCGCTCAGCGGCTGCGGCGGTGCCGAAGAGCCTGCCGGGTCCGCCGCATCTGGCGATACCAAGCTGCGCAAGGTCACCTTCGCCCTGGACTGGACCCCCAACACGAACCACACTGGCGTATATGTCGCAGCCGAGCGTGGTTACTACAAGGAGGCCGGCCTCGAGGTCGAAATCGTCCAGGCTCCCGAGAACGGCGCCGATGCCCTGGTCGCCGCCGGTGACGCCGAGTTTGGCGTGACCTTCCAGGACACCATGGCCTCCTACGTTTCCGGCTCCGACCCGATGCCCGTGACCGCTATCGCCGCGATCATCCAGCACAACACCTCCGGCATCATCAGCATGAAGGACAAGGGCATCACGAGCCCCGCCGAGATGGCCGGCCACACCTACGCGACGTGGGAGCTGCCCATCGAGCAGGGTATGATCGAGCGTTGCGTCGAGGCGGACGGCGGCGACTTCTCCAAGGTCGAGATGATTCCCTCTACCGTTACCGACGAGGTGACCGCGCTTTCCACCGATCAGGTTGACTCCATCTGGATCTACTGGGCATGGGCGGGCGAGAAGTGCAAGCTCGCGGGCCTCGATACCAACTACTTCGCCTTTGCCGATATCGACCCCGTCTTTGACTTCTACACGCCGGTCATCATCGCCAACAACGGCGTGATCGAGGACGACGCCGAAATGGTCCAGGCCTTTATGGACGCCACTCGTCGCGGGTACGAGGATTGCATCGCCGACCCGAAGGGCGCAGCCGAGATTCTGCTTAAGGCCGCACCTGAGCTCGAGGAGGAGCTCGTGGTGGCGAGCCAGACTTATCTCGCCAAGCAGTACCAGGCGGATGCCGAGACTTGGGGTGAGATCGACCAGAAGCGTTGGGACGCCTTCTACGAGTGGGTGAGCGACCAGGGCTTTGCCGATCCGATTGAGCCCGGCGCGGGCATGACCGATAAGTTCCAGGGCTAATCGAGACATTAAGTAACCGGTCAGGGTGTCAGAAAATATAAGTGTACGTTTTGGGGAAGGTTTTGCGGCATTTTGCGCGTTGTCGGAATTGCGTCGCAGCAAAACCCCAGTTGGCGAAAGACCGTTTGGGCCCACGCCGTGAAAAAGAAGGGGAAACTATCCCCAAAACGTACACTTTGTTCGGGAAGGTGCTCATCGCGATGGCACGGCTTGAGATGCAGGGTATTTCACAGGGGTTCGGCGAGGTCGACGTGCTTCGTGACGTGACGCTCGACGTCGAGTCCGGCGAGATCGCCTGTCTGCTCGGTCCCTCCGGGTGCGGCAAGACCACGTTGTTCCATGTGATCTCGGGCCTCGCATCGCCGCGCGCCGGACGCGTGCTGTTGGATGGCGAGGATATTACCGGTCGCCCCGGCCACTTGTCGTACATGCTGCAAAAAGACCTGCTCTTGCAGCATAAGCGCATCATCGACAACGTGTCGTTGCCTCTGGTGCTGCGCGGTGTGTCGGTTGAGGAGTCCCGCTCACGTGCAGCCGAGCTCTTTGGGGTCTTCGGTTTGGAGGGCACCGAGCGCCGCTGGCCAAGTGAGCTTTCGGGCGGCATGCGCCAGCGCGCCGCGTTGCTGCGAAGCTATCTGTTTTCGCAGGAGTTCATGCTGCTCGATGAGCCGTTCTCGGCACTCGATGCCTTTACCAAGGCGGACATGCACACGTGGTTCCTCGATGTCGCGGAGCGCATGGGCACCACGGCGCTCGTGGTAACCCACGATATCGACGAGGCGCTCACGCTCGCCGACGAAGTGTTCGTCATGCGCGGAAACCCGCAGGCAGGCGAGCCGACGAGCATTGTTGGTTCGGTGCGCATCGGCTGTCCTCGCTCTGAGCGCAAGGCGTATGCGTTGACCGAGGGATTCCTTGAGAGCAAGCGTCGCCTTCTGTCCCTTCTGGGCTAGGGCGTCGTCCTTTCGGGGCGAGTGAGAGAAAAGCGGCCCCCATTTGGGTCTCGGAGCAAGCGGGAGGAAGCTCCCATCTGTGCCTTCGGGGCAAGCGCGTGAGAAGCGGCCTCCCATCTGAACCGGGTGGGAGGCCGCTTCTGCATCGTGAAAAATGTAGCGCATGGCAAACTTCTCAGACATAATGTGCCCGCACTGTGCTAGTTTATATAGGTGAACATTTCACAGGAGGTGCTTTGTCATGCAGAAACTTGGTTCGGCTATGCCGCTGTCGCTGTTCCGCGCGGGCGAGACTGTCACGGTCTGCCGAGTGCGCGGCAACGAGGACATGAAACGGCATCTGCAGGAGATCGGCTTTGTCGACGGTGCCGAGGTGCACGTTGTCTCCTCCTCGGCGTCCAACGTCATCGTGCTCGTAAAGGGCGCGCGGTTCGGCTTGGATTCCAAAGTCGCGCAGCACATCATGGCCGCCTAGGCAAAGCTGTGCACCCGCTCATTGTCCACTGAGGTGCGGTGTCGGCACACTGGGTTGTGTCGGCATGGTCCGCGTGCGGGCCGGGGCGCGAGGACGCATGGGATGTTCCTTGATCTGCAGAAAGGGGGAAGCATGAAATCGCTGGCAGATGTGAAGGTGGGGGAGAGCGCCACCATCGTCAAACTCCATGGTGAAGGTGCGCTGCGTCGTCACCTCATGGATCTGGGCCTTATCAAGGGCACGCCGTTCAAGGTCGTGAAGGTCGCTCCGCTGGGTGACCCGGTCGAGATCACCGTACGCGGCTACGAGTTGTCCATCCGCAAGGAGGAGGCCGCCATCGTTGAGGTCGCCTAAGGCGCCGCAAGTGGCATATTTCTACAGGTAGAGTTAGCCGAATCTAACATATATGAGATGCCTGGTGGCATTTCAATAGCGGCCCGACTCAGCAACGAGTACGTTTCAAAGAGCCGAGAGAAAAGAAGGATCGCATGGCGAATCCAATACTGCACATCGCGCTTGCCGGTAACCCCAATTGCGGCAAGACTACGCTGTTTAACCTGATCACCGGTGCCAACGGCTATGTGGGCAACTGGCCCGGCGTCACGGTCGAGAAGAAGGAGGCGCCCTTGTCGCGCGACAAGGGCGTGCTCATCACGGACCTGCCCGGAATCTATTCGCTGTCTCCCTACAGCCCCGAGGAGCGCGTGAGCCGCGACTACCTCATGGGCGGCGAGCCCGACGTCGTGATCCAGGTGCTCGACGCCACCAATCTGGAGCGCAACCTCTATCTCGCGCTGCAGGTCATCGAGACAGGCCTGCCCGTGGTGGTGGCGCTCAACATGGCTGATCTGGTTGAGAAACATGGCGACAAGATCGATATCGCCGCGCTCGAGAAGAGCCTGGGTTGTCCGGTCGTGATGATCTCGGCGCTCAAGAACGACGGTGTCGATGGGCTCATCGCGGTGGCGCGCAAGGCCGCCGGGTGCGCCAAGGTAGGCATGGCAAAGACCGTCGCCGCCGCAGACGCCACGGGTCCGCATCATGCGTTCGACCGTTCGATCGAAGATGTGCTCGCCCGGGTCGAGGCTCTGGTTCCGGCTTCCGTCGACCCTGTTCGCCGTCGCTACTTCGCCGTTAAGCTTTTCGAGCGCGATGCCGAGGCGACCGCCGGGCTCAACCTTTCGAGCAAGGCCGCATCTCGCGTGGAGGAGCTCGTCTCCGCGTGCGAGCGCGATTGCGACGACGACGCCGAGTCGATCATCACCGGTGAGCGTTACGGCCTCATCGCGCACATCGTCGATGGCTGTCTGCACCGGGCTCCCGCTCGCATGAGCACCTCCGAGAAGATCGACCGCATCGTGACCAATCGCTGGCTCGGCCTGCCGATCTTCGCCGCCATCATGTTCGCCGTGTACTACCTCGCCATTTCGACCTTCGGCACCGCCATGACCGACTGGGTGAACGACAACCTCTTCGGCGAGGGCTGGGAGTTCTTCGGCAACGCCATGCCGTCCGTCCCCGCGCTTTTTGAGGGCTGGCTCACCGCCGCCGGCGCGTCCGATATGGTCATCTCTCTGGTGTGCGACGGCATCGTCGCCGGCGTTGGTGCCGTCCTTGGATTCATCCCGCAGATGTTCGTGCTGTTCGTGCTGCTCTCCTTCCTCGAGGACTGCGGCTACATGGCGCGTGTGGCGTTCGTCATGGACCGCGTCTTCCGTCGCTTTGGCCTGTCGGGCAAGTCGTTCATTCCCATGCTCGTATCCACGGGCTGCGGCGTTCCCGGCGTACTCGCCACCAAGACGATCGAGAACGAGAAGGACCGCCGCATGACGGTCATGACCACCACGTTCATCCCCTGTGGCGCCAAGCTCCCGGTCATTGCGCTCGTCATGGGCGCGCTGATCGGCGATGCCGAGGCAAGCTGGATCGCCCCGCTGTTCTACTTCCTCGGTGTGTTCGCGGTCATCGTCTCGGGCATCATGCTCAAGAAGACCCGCCTGTTCGCAGGCCGTCCCACGCCGTTCGTGATGGAGCTTCCCGCTTACCACATGCCGTCTCTGCGCAGCTGGGCGCTGCATGTGTGGGAGCGCGTGGGCGCTTACATCAAGAAGGCGTTCACCATTATCTTCGCCTCGACCATCGTCGTGTGGTTCCTGTCCAGCTTTGGCGTGTTCGAGGGCTCCTTCGGCTACCTTCCGTCCATGGAGGGCACGCCTTCGGAGTTCACCGACTACTCGCTGCTCGCGACTGTCGCCGGTGCCGTGAGCTGGATGTTCGCGCCGCTGGGCTTTGATTCTTGGCAGGCAACGGCGATGTCCGTCACGGGTCTGGTCGCCAAGGAGAACGTCATGTCCACCGCGGCCTCGCTGCTGCATCTGGTGGACGCCACCGAGACCGATCCGAGCCTGTGGGCCGCGTTCGCGGCGCTGTTCCCCAGCGCGGGCGCCATCGCCGCGTTCGGCGCCTTCAACCTGTTGTGCGCGCCGTGCTTTGCGGCCATGGGCACCATTCGAGCCCAGATGAACTCGGGCAAGTGGACGGCCATCGCACTGGCCTACGAGTGCGGCTTCGCTTGGGTGGTCGGCCTCATGATCAACCAGTTCTACCTGGCCGCCCAGGGCGTGTTCAGCGTGTGGACCATCGTTGCGGCGGCGTTCGCGATCGCGATCGTCTTCCAGCTACTGCGCCCCATGCCGAGCTATGCCTGGGACGATGAGGCGGCAGATTCCGCCGCTCAGCCCGCGATGGGGAACTAGGCGCGCCGAGCGTCGAGGTCCCGATGTCATTCAGTCGACTTTTGGTAACATCGAATCGAGGTTCGGGAGTAGCGAGGCATTTTACGAGGGGCGCATCTCGTGTTTTGCCGCGCTCGCCGGGGAATATGATCGCGTTGGCGAGAATGAAGTTGCCAAAAGTCGACATTTTGATTCCATGAACTCAACGCGTAAAGGAAATAATGCATAATGGGACCCATAGATTTCATAATTCTGAGTATTGTTGCAATTGCATTTGTTCTCGTGGTTGTTCGCGTGCGTAAAAAGGGCACGTGCGGTGATTGCGCGAGCGCCGGGTCATGCGGTGGATCATGCGCGAGCTGCGCGACTTCCAAACGCTCGTCATGCCCGGCCTGCGAGGGCGCCGATTCCATCGCCGACCGCCTTTCCAAGAACATCTCGGTTGGGAGGCGGTGAGCCTCGGACCCTCTTGCATCGGGAATACCGGTTCGAGCGCGCCATGAACGACGGAGCGTATGCGCTCAGGCCCTCTTGCATCGGGAGTGCCGTTTCTCCGTGTCATAAGCACAACTCTCGAAAGCCCCCGCTCATCGCGGGGGCTTTTTCGCGTCCATGCGCAATTTCGCGCCTGTCCCCGATTGGCGCCTGGGGGCGGGTTGGTGGGGCGTGGTAACCTGAAAACACGTGTCTGCCGTCCAGCAGAAAGGAGGCGCAGCGCCATGATCGCCCGCGCCGACCAATCTCTCAAGTACCTGCGCCTGCTCTCGGAGCATTTTCCCACGCAGCAATCGGTGTTCACCGAGATCATCAACTTGCAGGCAATCCTCAACCTGCCCAAGGGTACCGAGCATTTCATGAGCGACCTGCACGGTGAATACGAGGCGTTCCTGCATATCCTCAACAACTGTTCGGGCGTGGTGCGCGAGCACGTGGACGACATCTTTGGCGATGAGCTCTCCGAGGAGGAAAAGGGCGACCTGTGCACCCTCATCTACTACCCGCATGAGAAGCTCGCGCTCGCGCATCTGCAACACATCGCGACGCCGAGCTGGTACAAGGTCATGCTCGAGCGCCTGCTGGTGGTGGCGCGCTCCCTGTCCAGCCGTTACACGCGCTCCAAGGTCCGCAAGGCCATCCCACGCGATTACGCCTACATCATCGACGAGCTGCTGCACACGCATCCCGATGAGAACAACTACCGCGTGCGCTATCACGAGCGCATCATCGCGTCGATTCTGGAGACCGATGCGGGCGAGGACTTTATCTGCTCGCTGTCCGATCTCATCAAGCGGCTGGTCATCGACCATCTGCATCTGGTGGGCGATATCTTCGACCGCGGCGGCGGGGCGTCCAAGATCATGGACCGCCTGATGGAGTACCACTCGCTGGATATCCAGTGGGGCAATCACGACCTGCTGTGGATGGGGGCGGCCGCCGGTCAGTCTGCATGCATCATCACGGTTTTGCGCAACAACTTGCGCTACGGCAATTTCGAGATCTTGGAGAACGACTACGGCATCTCCCTGCGCGAGCTTGTGGCGTTTGCCGAGCGCACCTACGAGCCGGTTCCCGATGGCGCGACCGGTTTGGCTGCCAAGCTCACGCCGTTGGCGAAGGCCGTGAACGTCTTGCTGTTCAAGCTCGAGGGGCAGATTATCATGCGCCACGGGAGCTTTGACATGCACGACCGATTGCTGCTCGAGCGCATCGACGTCGAGGCGGGGACCGTCGAGCTGCACGATGGCACGGTATACGAGCTCGCCACGCGCGATTTCCCCACGCTCGACCCGGAGCATCCTTATGAGCTCACGCCCGAGGAGGCACGGATCGTCGAGAAGCTCGTGGCGGAGTTCACGAGCGCCGACCACCTGCGTCGCCATATCGAGTTCCTCTACAGCCACGGTTCCATGCACCTGGTGCGCAATCACAACCTGCTGTTCCACGGTTGCGTCCCGCTGAACGAGGACGGCACGTTCTCGAGCATGAACTGCCTGGGCACCTGGCGCAGCGGCCGCGATTACCTCGACTTCTGCGATGAAATCGCACGTCGTGCCTGGCGCGAGCGCGACGAGGACTCGCTCGACTGGATGTGGTACCTCTGGATCGGCATGAAGTCCCCGGCGAGCGGCCGTTTGGTCAAGACCTTCGAGCGCTCCTACATCGACGATCCGGATTGCTGGGTCGAGCCCATGGACCCCTATTTCGAGCTGACCAAGGACGAGGCGATGTGCGATGCCATCATGGCGGAGTTCGGCGTGTCCGCGGGTTCGGGGCATATCGTGAACGGGCACACGCCCGTGCACACCGCCGAGGGTGAGCAGCCCATTCGCGCGAATGGCCGCCTGCTCGTGATCGACGGCGGCTTTTGCAGCGCGTATCACCCCAAGACGGGAATCGCTGGTTACACCCTCATCTCGAGCTCGCGCGGGTGCCGTCTCAAGGCGCATCAGGCATTCGAGAGCGTCGAAGCCGTGCTCACGCGCAACGCCGATATCGTGAGCGAGACCGACCGCTTCGATGTGGCCGAGCGCCGCCGCATGGTGAGCGACACCGATACGGGCGTGCAGATTCGCGAGCAGATCAGCGATTTGCGGGCCCTGCTCGAGGCCTACCGTACCGGCACCCTCGACGAACGTCCTTAGCGTGTCAATTGGGGACAGGTACAGATTGAGACATTTCGGCCCATGGGGGACGGGCGGCGCGGCCCGTGCTTGACCGCGGCGAATGTCTCAGTTTGCGCCTATCCCCAAATAAGGCGTAACCGCGTTGAAACATACGTGTGCGACTATGGGAAGCTGCAGCAACCGTGCTTTGTGAAAGGTCTGGCAATGGATCAGCAGCAGTACATCGACTTTGTCCTGCGCACCGTCGAGGAGCGCGACATCCGCTTCATCCGCCTGTGGTTCACCGATGTGCTCGGCCGCCTCAAGAGCTTCGCCATCAGCCCGGAGGACCTCGAGGTCGCGTTTGAGGAGGGCATCGGCTTCGATGGCTCGGCCATTGAGGGCTTCACCACGCCCGACGAGGCGGACATGCTGGCTTTCCCCGATCCCTCGACCTTCCAGATCCTGCCCTGGCGTCCCACGCGCGACGGCGCGGCCCGCATTTTCTGCGATGCGTGCACCCCTGATCGCCAGCGGTTTGCCGGCGATTCCCGAGAGTGCCTGCGGCGCATGTTCTATCGCGCCGAGAAGCTCGGCTACATCATGAACGTCGGTGCCGAACTGGAGTTTTACTACTTCCCCGACGAGCGCACCCCCGAGCCGTTGGACGCTGTGGGTTATTTCGACCTCTCGCCGTCCGACTCCGCTCGCGACCTGCGCCGCTCCACGGTGCTCATGCTCGAGAAGATGAGTATCCCCATCGAGTACACCTTCCACAGCTCCGGACACTCGCAGCACGGCATCTCGATGCGCCATGCCGAAGCCCTCACCATGTCCGATGCGATCATGACGGCCAAGCACGTGATCAGCACATGCGCCTACGAGGCCGGCATCCATGCCAGTTTCATGCCCAAGCCCATCGCCAAGGGCTCGTCCTCGGCGATGTTTTTGCACCAGTCGCTATTCGACCGCGAGGGCAACAACGTGTTCTGGGGCGACGATTCGCAAAACCACCTGTCGTCGATCGCCAAGAGCTACATGGCCGGCATCCTCGCCCATGCGTCCGAGATCAGCGCCATCACCAACCCCACGGTGAACTCCTACAAGCGCCTGTCCGCCGGTGCGGGCAACGGCCCGCGCTTTGCCACGTGGGGCATGCGCAACCGCGCTGCCATGATTCGCGTGCCCATCTACAAGCCCGGTAAGCAGGCTGCGGCCCGCATCGAGCTCCGCAGCCCCGACCCGATGGCAAACCCGTATCTGGTGAATACGGTGACGCTTGCCGCTGGCCTGGACGGTATCAAGCGTGGGCTCGAGTTGCCCGAGGAGGCAACCTCCGAGCTGCTGCGCTTGCCGGAGTCCGAGTTGCGCGCCCGCGGCATCGAGCCCCTGCCGAGCAATCTCGACGAGGCACTCGATGTGTTCGAGAGCTCCGACTTCATGAAGGACGCCCTGGGTGAGCATATCCACTCGTTCTTCCTCAAGAAGAAGCGCGCGGAATGGGAGCGTTTCAACTCGACGGTCACCGAGTGGGAGCTCAGGCACTACCTGGCCAATTCGTAACCGTCCCGTGCGATTCGAGGCGCACGTCGTTTGATAAGATGACGTCTACGGAGGTGAGCTCATGGCGGAAAAGACAGTGCTGTTCATGGCCCGTACTACGCGGCTGCATGACTTCATCAGGACGCTCTCGACGTCTCTCGGCGTCGAGGTGCACGTTGCCACGCCCGATTCGCCTGCAGCGGCGCACGACTTCGACCTGTTGGTTCTCGACGCCGACGGCGTTCGCCCCGATCGTGTGGACGCCATGGCCAAGTGGCTCGAGTCGCGCGGTGGAGCGCCCATGCTGCTGGTCGTCGATGAGGAAGATATCGCCGAGATGCGCCTTCCCTCCCGGGTCCGCTCCGATTTCATCTGCTCGGGCGCGGGAGATGCCGAGCTTGAGGTCCGCGCACGCCAGCTTTTGGGCGAGTGCGAGGCCGTTCCGGTCGATGAGGTGCTCACCGTGGATAACCTCACTATCAACCTTGCCACCTACCAGGTGTCGCTCGATGGCGAGCCTGTCGACCTCACGCTCATGGAGTATTCGCTGCTGAGCTTTTTGGCCACGCACCCCAATCGCGCGTACAGTCGAGAGGTCCTGCTGCATCGCGTATGGGGTTTCGAGTACTGCGGCGGCACCCGTACCGTGGACGTTCACATCCGCCGCATCCGCAGCAAAGTCGGTCCCCTTATCGCCGCGCATATCACCACTGTCCGCGGCGTCGGCTACCTTTTTAAGGAGTAGCCTCGGTCGGTGTTGCGTCTCAATTGGTGCCAGGTACAAATTGCGTAAATCGCGATGGGGTTTGCAATGTCGCGATGCGGACAGGGCCTCAGAACAAGACGCTTGAGAAATCCTTAACGCAACTTACAACTTGATTAAGCTCCGCCGCTCGTGCTGAGCGGAGCTGCGCTTTTGGGGTACAACGTTGGAGAATTAAGACGTTGAAAGGACCGTTCATGAGTGAAGAAAAGACCCCTCAGCGCCCCGAGGGCCTTGGATCGGAGCAACGCCCGTCCTCGCAGCCGCGTCTCGAGGTCGAGCCCACGCCCGTCGAGCCCGCAGGTGCTGCGCCCGGCAATGCAAGCGCCCATACCACGGCGCACATCCCCGTCGATCCTGGCAACCCCACCGCCGCTGGCTCCACCCGCCAGGTCCCTCCGGTGGATTACTCGTATTCCCAGGGTCAGCATGTCGCTGGCCAGAACGCGCAGGCCCATGCGTCCACGTATACCGAGACCCGCACCGTGGTCAAGACCAAGAGCAAGAAGCTTCCCATCTTCCTGGCGTCCTTCGCCGGCCTGGTGGTCGGTGCGGTGCTGGTTATCGCTCTCGTCATGTCTGGCGCGTTCCGTATCACCGATTCGAACGTCGAGACTGCCGGCACCTCCGGCACCCCGCAGAAGATCGACATCAACCCCGAGGACACCACGCTATCCGAGGCCGTGGCGGCAAAGGCGCTGCCCTCCGTCGTGTCCATCACCGCCCAGGGCGAGGATGAGAACTCCGGCGGTATCGGCAGTGGCGTGATTTTGGACACCGACGGCAATATCCTCACGAACCATCACGTCGTCCAGGGTGCGACCGCGCTCGTGGTGAACACCGACGACGGCAACAGCTACGAGGCGGAGCTCGTCGGCGCGGACGAGTCCAGCGACCTGGCGGTCATTCGCCTCAAGGATCCCAAGGGCGCCAAGCTCACCCCCATCGAGGTCGGCGATTCCGACGACATCGCGGTGGGCGAGTGGGTCATGGCCATCGGCAGCCCCTTCGGCAATGAGCAGTCCGTGTCCACGGGTATCGTCTCTGCGCTCTACCGTTCCACCGCCCTGCAGAGCGCGAGCGGTACGTCCATCTACGCGAACATGATCCAGACCGATGCGGCCATCAACCCCGGTAACTCCGGCGGTGCGCTCGTCAACGACGAGGGGCATCTCATCGGCATCAACTCGGTCATCGAGTCCTATTCTGGCTCCAGTTCGGGCGTTGGTTTTGCGATCCCGGTGAACTACGCCATCAACATCGCCAACCAGATCATCGATGGCGAGACCCCGGTCCATCCGTACCTGGGCGTTTCCCTGATGAGCGTGAACGCCTACAACGCCCGCACGAATGAGCTGGCGGTCGATAGCGGCGCATATGTGGCGGAGGTCACCGCCGACGGCCCGGCTGCCCAGGCGGGTATCCAGAAGGGCGACATCGTCACCGCCGTCGACGGCGAGGGCATCGCCTCGGCTGACGGCCTGATCATCGCCTTGCGTGAGCATGAGGTGGGTGACGAGGTGACCTTGACGGTCGTGCGCGGCAAGGATGAAACCGAGGTCAAGGTGACGCTTGGGTCGGATGAGGCCCTGCGGGCCGAGCAGGAGGACACGTCCGACGGCCCCGGTGCCGGAACCGGCATGAGCCGCGAGGAGTTCTTCCGCTATCTCGAGGAGTACATGGGCGGCGCGCTGCGCTAACGCCCTGCCCCGACGCAATTGGGGACAGGTACAAATTGCAACATTTTGGGCGGGTGCCGAGGAGGCGCCCGCCTTTTCTTTACCGGATGAGCTTCCAGGGTTGCGTGCCAAGTCGGTCGGCGATTTTCTCGAGGGTGGAGAGCTTGAGGTTGCTGTTGCCACTTTCGATGAGGTCGAGCAGCACGCGGCTTATACCGAGCTGCAAGGCAAAATCGACCTTGGACAATCCCGAGGCCTCGCGGATGGCGATGAGATTCTCGCCCAGGTTCTGTCGCGCGTTCGCATTCATGGTTCGAGCATGAGCGCGTCGACGCGATAAAATGTAAAGCGCGCTTTACATCTGGGGTATTACCCATAGCGATTCCAAGAAAACTCAGCGCGAGGGTGAGGCATCGGCGTGATGGGGGATAAGTAGGAAAACTACGTTGAGCGGAGGTGCAGCCATGTCGAAGGTAAAAGAGCGGGCGTTCGAGGTCGTTCGCGGAGGGCGGTTCCTGCCCACGCCGTCGGTGCTGGCCTTTGGCATGGATGAAGACCCGCTGTCCGATCGCGAGCTGGGTGCTCTGCGCTGGGTGCGCGATGCGGGCTATGCGATTGCGGTGTTCACGCATGAGCCTGCTGAGCCCTTGCGTGCACAGCTTGCCGAGCACGGAATCCCTGCGACTGTCCTTGCGGACGACGAGGGTCCCGCGAGCGAACCTGATGCCCCGTTCACGGAGGCTGCGGCCCGTGTCGAGGCCCTTGCGCGCTTTTGCGCGCAGCACGGCGCGACGTTGGAGCAAGCGGTGGTGATCGCCGTCACGCCGAGGGATTGCGAGGCCATGATGAGCGCAGGTAGGGCCCTTGCTCTTCACGGTGCGGGAATCGATGCCTCAGTGGCGGCGGAGCAGACGTTTTTCGACCGCGCCATGAGCGGCCTCGTGCATGCGCTGAACGCGGCCGTGGCGATGCGCGTGTAGGTAGGTCGCGGCTCCGTGCCGCCGTCGTGTTACTCCGCGCGGTCGGGCACCTCAATTTAGGGACAGTCCCTAAATTGAGGTGCCCGTTTTAGGTTTGGCGGCCCCTTCGCCTGGGCGCAATTGGTTCGCGATTTTTTCAAGTCCTTTCACGACAGGGCGCGTTCGCGCCGAAGAGTCGTGAAGGGAGACTTCAATGACACTCTTGCAAGAACAAAGGCTGTTTCGGAGATGGAGGGCAGCCTTTAGGGTTCGATTCACTGTCTCTGATGGGTCGAGGAGGGCCCGTGTCGCCATTCCTCAGTTTACCCGTGTGGGATGCGACCCCTCGTTCCGCCTTGCTGTTCAACGATTGAACAGGCTTGATGGAATGACCGAGAGGGGGTTTCATGGGTCACGGTGAGGCAAATGGCGGCTGGCGGGTCTCGCAGGTCGAGAGCCTGCTCAATATGTCCAGGCGCGATATCACGAGATCGTGCTATGCGGATCTCAAGCGCGGTGGGGCGGGCATTTTGCAGCCGGCCGACGGCACATGGGGCCGCCGTAATTACAGCATAGAGGACATCGCATGGTTGTACCTGGTCAAGCTCCAGCATGACCAGGGCTACAGCCTGCCCGAGATCGCAAAAAGGATGGATACGTCGGCCGGTGTCGGCGCGCTGTGCGAGCATCTGGACGCCGTGGCAGATCGCGCCGCCGAGGCTTATGAGGAGGCGTTCGAAAGGCGGGAGCGTGCGCGCGTGTTGCGTTGTGCGTTGGAGGTGCGCCCATGTGAGGTTCACGACGCACTCGAGTGCTATTTGCGGAACCGCATCGGTGACGAGACGCTTGAAATCTGGCGAAGCGTGCTGCGGCAGCTTATGCCGCCCTTCCTTGCGGACGGTTATACCCTCCAGTTCGACGCCGAAGAGGCCGATCGCATACGACGGATTCTCGATGAACCCGGAATGGACTTGGCAATCGAGTTGTGGGCGGGGCCAGGTGCGTTCGAGCGTCTGCGCGAAGCCGCCATCGCCTGGTAAGAAGATATCGAATACACCTGATAGAGAGGAATGCTGGCATGACTAACGAGAACGGACTGTTGGCAAAGCTAATGCGCGGAAAGACGTTCGCGATCCGCAAGAGCGTCGTGTTCGCCTTGATTGGGGGCATCCTGATTGGATCGGGCAGCGTATTGTTTTTCCAGTGGTACAACCCCAGAGACGTTCCGAAGTCATCTGCGTTTGACGCCTCGCTGATCATGAATCGAATCGTCGATCGAAATGAGATGGTGGCGGCGTCCCAGGACTACACGATCGTCGAAAAGGCGGGGGACCGAAACAAGCTGTTCGATCTCATCGAGATCCCCTTTACGCAGAATAGTTTTTGGTATCGCTACTCGGGAGTTATCGAAGCGACGGTCGATCTGAGCGCAGCCCGATGGAACACGAAAGGTGAGACGGCGATTACGGTCGTTCTGCCTGAGCCCACAACGCAAAACATTCCCGACATGAATGTTTCTGGGGTGCTTGAGGAGCGCAACAACATCCTAAACCCCATCCATGTTGAAGACGTCGACGCCTTTCAGCGCGATTGCATCGCGAAGAGCGACCAGCAGGCTAAGGAGGGCGGACTGCTGGAGCAGGCGAAGGAGAATGCCCGGGTAAATCTACAAGACATGTTCGATATCGCCTGTGGCAAAGATGTGTGCAAGGTCGAGGTCGAGTGGGTCGATCAAGAGGATGGATTGAAGGGTGAGTAAGAGGACTCTGCTGGCAATTGTGGCGATAATGGCACTCGCTTTGATTGCCTTTGCAATATTCAACACGACGGTTTTGTCGTGGGGATAGAAAGGATTCAGATGATGTTTAAAAGCAAAATGCTGCTTGTAGTTGCGGGATGTTTGATGTTGACGGGTCTGACGGGGTGTCAGACGCAAAAGGATGCGGGACCAGATTACGCGGACGACGAGGCGATGGAGATAATCGCGGAGTCAGTGATGGCGCGCGACGACCTCGTCGATAAATACGAGGAGGAGGGTGTCGATACGGTGTCGATGAAGTCCCTCCAAAGCTATATAGATGCCGAGCGCGAGCATGTGAACAAGCTGAAAACCCGCGTGTTCGAGGACAGCGAGATGCAGGAGAACGTTCTCGCCTACATAAACACTCTCGACGATGCCGATAAGGCTCTGGAGAATAATCCCGTTGCAAGCGCGGAATTTCACAAAGAGTGGAATTCCATCTACGATAAGCGCTCGATGTTGTTGAAGGAATTCGTCGATGAGTACGGTCTGAAGGTCGACGAGAAGCACCAGGAGGCGTTTGACGAGATCATCGCCAACGGCGCTGCCGCAACCAAGAAGAGTCAGGTCGACGAGGCAATCGAGGGGCTCATGGCGTCGGTTGTTTTTGAGAAGCAAAACGACGGTTACGGCCTCATAACGTACGTGGCCGTCGTTGAGAACACCACTGGTGTCGACTTTGAGAACGTCGGTATGACCTTGGGCCTGTACGACGCCGACGGCGTTCGTGCGGAGGATACCTACGTTGGGACCGCTTCGTGGAAGTCGGGAGAGAAGGTCAGGTTCGAGACGACATCCACTGTCGATGCGTCAGAGACGCGGATCTCGATTGACTACTACGACGTGGTGGATTAAACCGAGCTGGGAATAGGAGCGGAGAGGGGTGGCTGTTTTAGCCGCCTTTCTCCGTTCGGGTGGTTCTATGCATCGTTGGCGGGACGGCAATGTTGATTAGCTCATCGATGCTCAATAATGAATGAAGTGACGGGCAGCCCGAGGGAAGGTTTTTGTTATGCCTGAGGTTGAGAACAAGATCGAAGACGAAGAGAAGAGTGCGGTGGATATTGCGACGGCGGCAAACGTGGCGATCGAGATCGCGATGATCGCTGTGGATTTTATTCCAGACGGAAAAGCGGTGAAGCTCGTTTCGGGCGTCAAAAAATACGCTCCAGTTGCGAAGCGAATGGTTGGTAAATTGCCCGACGTGGCGCCGATCGCCAAGCAGGCTGCAGATGCGCTGCAGGACAAGGCACCGGATGCAATAGCCGTAGGAGCAGATAAAGTGAAGGGGGCGATGAAGAGCGCTGCCGACGCTGCCGCCGACCGAGGCCGCGCAGTCGGTGACTCCGTGAAGGAGAGTGTCGAGGCTCGCGAACGCGAAAAAGCACGCAAGGCGGCTCGCCGTGCCCTGCTGGATGGCGCTGGCAATCAAATGCCCGTCGTGCAGTTCCTGCAGAACTGGGAGATCCAGAACGGGGCAGCTGTTCAGCCCGGCGATGGGTACATGGGGTTCAGCGGCTGTTATGTGATCGCAACGTATGCCCACCCGGTCAAGAAGGGCGACTTCAGCAAATTCCGAGATCTATACGTTGGCAAGTCGGAGAACGTCGGGGATAGCATCTTCAAAGATATTACCGGCAGGGGAAACGTGGATGTGTACGCCGATGTGAAATACAAGCAGTGCGTCTACATCTTGGTGTATCCGTGCCTGCCCGAAAAGATCGATGAGCTTGAGGCGTCGCTGGTTACTGCGCTCGATGCGGACCGATCCTACAACAGGGGCGCAAGCGCTGCGATTGCGTAAGACCATGCGTCAGTATTGATGCTATTAGATGACCCTGGCCGTGTTTGCGGTCAGGGCCATCTGACATTTAGACGAAGCTCTTACCATTCGTCCACGCGGTCGTGGTTGATGGGGCGGTAGAACAGGCGCTGCAGTTCGTCGGCATCGCGCGTCTGTCCGAGAGCCCACATGGTCTTGGCCACGAGCGCCTCGGTGGTCATGTCGCCGCCCTTGAGGATTCCAGGGCGCTCGGCATATGCGCGGCCGACCTCATATACGCCTAGGTCCAGGCCTTCCTCGGGCACCTGCGTGGTCATGACCACGGTGCGGCCGGAATCGACCCAGTCAAAGATAGCCTCCTGATAGGAAGCACCGTCGGCACCCCGCTCGGGAACGCCGCCCATGCCGAAGGTCTCGAGGATCACGGCGTCGTAATCGGGCTTGAGCAGACGGAAGATGTCGGGTGTGAGGCCGGGCGTGAGCTTGAGGGCGCACACGCGGCTGTTGAGCTCGGTGTAGAAACGGGGCTCGTCGAGAGCGCCGTCGGCAGCGCGCGCGGCGCCGCCCTCGGCGCAATCGCCTTCGGCCAGGCCGGCGGACACGGCAACCGACCCGCTGCAGATGATCTTGTCCTGGCGCAGGTAGGCCAACACGGGGTAGTTGATGCTGTTGAACGCGTTGAAGCTCATGGTGCGCTGCTTGCGGGCGCGCGTGCCGGCGATTGCATACCCGCCAAACACGATGGACACGTCGCGCGAGCGGTCGGACACGGCATACACAAGGCTTTGGTACAGGTTGATCTTCGCATCGGTGAAGGGGTTGCCCATGGGCTGCTGGGAGCCGGTGAGCACGATGGGCTTGGGGCTATCCTGAATGAGGTAGGAGAGCGCCGCCGCGGTGTAAGACATGGTGTCGGTGCCGTGCAGGACCACGAAGCCATCGTGCGCGTCGTAGTTCTCGCGGATGACCTCGGCGATGCGCAGCCAGTCGGCGGGGCGCATATTGGTGCTGTCGATGTTCATGGGCTGCACGATGTCGAGTTCGCACAGGCCCTCGATCTCGGGCACGCTGCGGGCGAGCTCCTCGCCGGTGAGAGCGGGGGAGAGGCCGTTGCCGTCCTCGGCGGAGGCGATGGTGCCGCCGGTGGCGATCAAGAGGATGTGCTTCATGCGGGCTCCTTTGCTCTGCAGTTCCTGCGGTTGCCTCGTCTCATAGCTTGCGGCCTTTTGTGGGCATGGCCGGTGCGCTTCGAGGCGCCCTTATGGGGGCGGCCAGCGCGCTTCGAGGCGCCATCGAGATATTGTAGGCCAAAAAACCCTGTAGGATTTCTGCGTATGCGCAGCTCGGCGAGTATGATGTACCAATTGGCTGACACGTGTTGCCGCTGCGGCGCAGCGGCATGGTTGGGAGGGTTCATGACCCAGAACGCATCCGAGCAGACCCAGCAGAAGGTGCTGGTATTCGACTTTGGCGCGCAGTATGCGCAGCTCATTGCCCGTCGCGTGCGCGACCTGCATGTATATTCTGAGATCGTCCCGTGCGACATCACGGCCGACGAGGTGCGTGAGATGGCGCCCTCCGCGCTGATTCTCTCCGGCGGCCCCGCGTCCGTGTACGCCGAGGATGCCCCGACGGTTGATCCTGCCATCTACGACCTCGGTCTGCCCATCCTGGGATTTTGCTACGGCCACCAGGTGACCGCCGTTACGCTCGGCGGCGAGGTGGGCCACTCCGAGATCGGCGAGTACGGCCCCGCCACCATCGAGCGAGACCGCGAGAGCGCGCTGTTCAACGCCACTCCGCTCGAGCAGACCGTGTGGATGAGCCACCGCGATGCCGTCTCGCGCGTGCCCGAGGGCTTTGCCGTGACGGCCAGCACCTCCGTGTGCCCGGTCGCCGCTATGGAGAACGCCGAGCGTCGTATCTACACCACGCAGTTCCATCCCGAGGTCAAGCACACCGAGTACGGCCAGCAGCTGCTCAAGAACTTCCTGTTCGACATCTGCGGCCTCGAGGCAGCGTGGACCATGGACAACCTGGTCGAGACCATGACGGACGAGTTCCGTGCGGCCGTGGGTGAGGACCGCGTGATCCTGGCGCTCTCCGGCGGCGTGGATTCCTCCGTGGTGGCGGCTCTCGGCGCCCGTGCGGTTGGACGCCAGATGACCTGCGTGTTCATCAACCACGGGCTGCTCCGCAAGGGCGAACCCGAGCAGGTGGAGGAGGTCTTCACCAAGCAGTTTGATGTCGACTTCGTGCACGTGCACGCCGAGGAGCGCTACGCCGCGCTGCTCGACGGCGTGACCGACCCCGAGGAGAAGCGCCGCATTATCGGCACGCAGTTCTGGAACGAGTTCTTCGCCGTGGCCAAGGAGCTCGAGCAAGATGGCCGCCCGGTGAAGTACCTGGCTCAGGGCACCATCTATCCCGACATCATCGAGAGCGGCGCGCGCAAGACCGGTGGCAAGACGGCCACTATCAAGAGCCACCACAACCTCATCCCGTTTCCCGAGGGCGTGCACTTCGACCTCATCGAGCCGCTGGACCACTTCTTTAAGGACGAGGTCCGCGAGCTGGGTCTGGCGCTGGGTCTGCCTGAGCACATCGTGTACCGTCAGCCGTTCCCGGGTCCGGGCCTGGCCATCCGCATCATCGGTGCGGTGAGCCCCGAGAAGCTCGAGTTCTTGAAGAACGCCGACGCCATCGTGCGTGAGGAGCTGGATGCGTACAATGCGCGTCTGTTCGAGCAGACCGGCGAGCGCAATTCCGAGCACTCCTGCTGGCAGTACTTCTGCGTGCTGCCCGACATCAAGTCCGTGGGCGTGATGGGCGACGAGCGTACCTACGCGCGTCCCGTGATCCTGCGCGCCGTGGAGTCCAGCGACGCTATGACCGCCGACTGGGCGCGCCTGCCCTACGAGGTGCTCGCACGCATCTCCGGCCGCATCGTGGCTGAAGTTCCCGGCATTAACCGCGTGGCGTACGACATCACGAGCAAGCCGCCCGCGACCATTGAGTGGGAATAGTGTCCCGATGGGATGCTAAGATGCTCAATAGATTGAAAGGGGACAGAGATGTGTAAGATTGGGGATTTGAATTCGCTAATATATTCATGTGTAATTTTAATTGGCTCTTCTGGTTTAGAGCGTTTGGATGAGAAAGAGCGTCGGGTTATTGAGGATGCTTCTTTTGAGGGTATCTGCGTTGACACCGATTCGATTCGGGATGAAATTCTGAAAGGGCTTGACCCACTTGGAGATGCATTCTGCAGGATAAGAAGCAGGAATGATCGACGCTTTCTGGGCCAAATATTTACTCCCACTGCAATTATTGAGCCAATGATGAGGTGGGTGGAACAGAGAGGGAAAATCGATTTGATTGTTGACCCAGGCTGCGGAAGCGGGAGATATTCAGTTGCAGCCTTGAGTCGTTTTAGCTCGGTTCGTGGTGTGGCTTTTGATATCGATCCAATTGCAACTTTAATGACTCGCGCAAATGCCTCTGTGCTCGGTGTCATCGATCGGCTCGAGGTGCATCTCGCAGATTATCGAGATTGCTCCATCCATAGAAGAGAATCTGAACGTGCGCTGTTTATCGGCAATCCTCCTTATGTTAGGCATCATCTTATCGAACAAGAGTGGAAGGATTGGTTTGTAACAAATTGCGGATCGCTGGATATTGCAGGAAGTCGTTTGGCAGGTCTCCATGCTTATTTTTTCCTTGCGACCGCAATGCAAGCACGTCCGGGGGATATTGGGGTGTTTGTAACAAGCTCCGAGTGGCTCGATGTTAATTATGGTGCAGCCATTCGAAGGCTCCTGGTTGACAAACTCGGAATAACCTCTCTTCATTCAATTAATCCCATGGTCATGCCATTCGCCGATGTCGCAACGACTGGAGTAGTTACCGGATTTGAGGTAGGAACGCAGAATAGCTATGTTGCGGTGGATCGGGTTGAATCTCCTGATGCGTTAGGGGATCTTAGCTCGGGTCAGCGAATAAGTCGTGAGAGGTTAAAGAGCATCGCAAGATGGGGGCTAATTACCAGATTCCAACAGCATGTCGAACATGGCTATATTGAGCTGGGCGAGATAGCGGCGGTTCATCGCGGTTCCGTAACCGGAGCAAACAAGATATGGATTATCGAGGATGAATCTCAGCTTCCAGGTACAGTGATGTTTCCAACAGTTACCCGTGCAAAAGAATTATTTGCTGCTGGAGATAGACTAGTGCACTCTAATTCTCTGAAAAAAGTTGCTGATATTCCGGGTGATCTTGATCTGCTTGATGAAGATGAGCGAAAAGAGGTTGAGCGCTTTCTTAGAAATGCAAAAGCTCTTGGTGCGGCGGATGGGTATGTTGCAAGGAACAGAAAACATTGGTGGAGTGTGGGTCTTTCAAGGCCTGCTCCAATTCTTGCAACGTATATGGCTAGAAGGCCTCCAGCGTTTGTTAGAAATGAAGCGCGAGCGCATCATTTGAATATTGCCCACGGGATCTACCCACGTATTGATATGACAAACGGACAGTTGGATGCCTTGGCAACTTATCTCAGAGCGAGCGTTACTCTCGAACAGGGAAGGGTCTATGCGGGGGGTCTCACCAAGTACGAACCGAAAGAAATGGAGCGCTTCGTGATTCCTGATTTAGATCATTTAGAGGAATGGAGTTTTACGCATGCAGGCGCAACCCAATAAATGGTCTGAGGCTGAGTTTGACAGCTTTGTGAACGGTTCTCTTTCGCTGTGGCGAGAAGAACGTATCTCTGAGCCTCTAGAAATATACGAAGCTTTTTTTGAGCAATACAGAGATGCTGTCGAAACTCTTTTGGAGGACAGCGTTGACCTAAGTATGCTGAAGGATCGGGCGAAGAGCTACCTTCTTGATCAGGATTTGTTTTATGCCTTTAGGTATCTTACCTCACCGGCAATTAGCGAAGACGATCTTAAGCTACTTGCCAACTCTACTTTTTCTAAAGTTCAGCTTGAGGAAGATCCCGATGCAATTGCTAGGGCGGTCGATGTTGTTTATATGGGTCTCGATCGGAACCGATTTCCATGGATTGCGGAAATGAGGGAGCCCACCGAGTCCGAGAAGCTGGCAGCGACGATAGCAACTACCGCCTTAATTGCTGCCAACCGCGTGCAGACCTATCGGCGAAAAATGGATAAGGTAAACCAGGAGGAGAGCGTCAAACGTCATCTTGAGGAAGACGGGGGGTTGAATGAGGTTCCCGCACGTACGATAAATAATTTATCTCAGGCCCCCAATGCAGGGGAGTTTTGTGGAGAGAGTAAGGTGGCAGGTCGTAAAGCAGACATCGTAATACGACTATGGGATGGCCGTATTATGCTATGTGAATGCAAGGTATCTAACTCCTATACAAACAGTGTCAAAAGATTGAATAACGATGCTGCCGTAAAAGCGGAAACTTGGTTAAATGAGCTGGGTGCTGCCAATGTGGTTCCGTGTGCAATCTTATCTGGAGCATATAAAACTCATAACTTGATGGAAGCGCAGGAACGGGGTCTGTTTATTTTCTGGTCTCACAGTTTGTCACCTTTGATTAGCTTTATCAATCAAACGAGGCAACAGTAGTTCAAAGCAGATTCTGTGTGCGGTTGTCTGGCTTTAGGTTTTTATCTGTACTGGTAGTTGCATGTCGGAAAGTTTTACGACAATGATGCGCGACATGGACGGCGCGTCTCCACACGCGTTATGAGGACGAGAACAATTGCAGCGCATAATGAGGCGTGGGAGGGCGTCTTCCTTTCGACCCATTCTCTCATGCCTTCTACTATGTAGTTCTGTCGGAGCTGATTAACTTCGTGTGGACGTACCGCTCACCGACCACGGCGAGCGGTACGTAGAGCTCTCCACTGTGGCCGGGCGGGCCTTTTCCGGACCGCTGCGGCACGGGCACTTAACAGAGGTCTTGCGACTGATGCCAAGCTAACGGGCTGTCTCGGCTATGTCGAGACCCGGACTCAATGCGCAGGACAGGTGATTCGTGTTCCCCCAGTTGAGTCTATCGCTGGGTGTTACTTTGCGGAGGCACTTCGCTATGAATCTAGAATGTATGCAGAGTGCGAGAATCTTCCCTATTTGTCAACACCGTAGTGCGACAACGTCTTAGGCGCTTAACAGGTGGTCATTATGTGCAACGTGGTGATGTTGTGTTTGGGGTCGCTAGCATGAAACCTCCGCGCTTCAACCCATGCTTCCATTGCGACCGGGGTGTACCTCGCCCCTAGTCGAACAGACTCGGCATGTCGTCGTCCTTCATGAGGGCGCCGGCGGAGGGCAGGCTCTGAGCGGTGAACTTCTCGGCGGAGACGCCGGCGCCCAGCACCTCCTCGGCCGTGCTCACGGTCGTGATGGCGCGACCCTTCTTGGCGGTGAACGCCTGGACGCCCTGTGTGTTGGTTGTCGTCTTGGTCTTGAGCAGCGACGTGTTGAAGTTCATCAGGCGGTAGTCGCTCGAGACCAGCGCGATGTCGCGGTCCTCCTTGATCACCTGCGCATACAGCAGCTTGGACCCGCCGTAGATGGCGTTCTTGAGGCGCTTGCGGTTGGTTTTAGTGACGTAGCCGGCGAGCGCGACGCGCACCGCGCGCCCGTTCTCAAAGACGAACAGCACGTCGGCCTTGTAATCCTCCGGGTCGATGACCCAGATCACGCTCTCGTCGGGATCCATCTCGAGGTCCGTCGCCAGATACGAACCCAACTGCGCGGACTTGGTGTCCTCAAACGCCGCGACCTTGCATTTGTACACCTGGCTCTTGTTGGTGAATACCAGAAGCTCGTGCGTGTTGGCGGACGGAAACTCGATGAAGGGCTCATCGCCGTCTTTGTATTTGAGCTCCGCGGCCTTGCGCAGAACGCGGTCCGTCATCTTCTTGAGGTAGCCCTCGCGTGAGAGCATGATGGTGACCGGATACTCCTCAACCTCGGGCTCCAGGCTCACCTCGATGACGTCGGATGGCTCGATCCTGCCCGTGCGGCGCGGCATGACGTACTTCTTGTTGACTGCAGCCAGCTCGTCGCGGATGACCTTCTTGATGTTGTCCTCGCTCGAGAGGATCTCCTCCAGCTCGGCGATCTCGGCCTCGAGCTTGGCGATGTCCTTGGTGCGGTTGAGGATGTATTCCTCGTTGATGTTGCGCAGCTTGAGCTCGGCCACGAACTCCGCCTGGGTCTCGTCGATGTCGAACCCGCGCATCAGGTTGGGGACGACCTCGGCCTCGAGCTTGGTGCCGCGGATGATGGCGATGGCCTTGTCGATATCGAGCAGGATGGCCTCCAGACCGTGCAGCAGGTGGAGGCGCTCGGACTTCTTGCCCAAATCGAAGCTCACGCGGCGGCGTGTGGACTGGATGCGCCACGCAACCCACTCATGCAGGATCTGGCGCACACCCATGACGCGGGGATAGCCGTCCACCAGGACGTTGAAGTTGCACGAGAACGAGTCCTGCAGCGTGGTGGTGCGATAGAGCTTTGCCATGAGCTTCTCGGGGTCCACGCCGCGCTTGAGGTCGATGGCGATGCGCAGGCCGGAGAGGTCGGTCTCGTCGCGGATGTCGGCGATCTCGCGCACCTTGCCCTCCTTGGAGAGCTTGATGATGCGGTCGATGATGATGTCGGTCTTAGTGGTGTAGGGGATCTCGTAGACCTCGATGATGCGCTCTTCGGGGACCCAGCGCCAGCGCGAGCGGATCTGGAAGCTGCCCAGACCTGTCTCGATGATGCGCTCCATCTCCTCGCGGCGGTAGATGATTTCGCCGCCGGTGGAGAAATCGGGCATGGGCATGTACTCGAGCAGGTCACAGCTGGGGTCCTCGAGGAAGTGCATGGTGGCGGTACAGACCTCGTTGAGGTTGAAGCCGCAGATGTCGGAGGCCATGGCCACGCCGATGCCCTTGTTGGCCGACACCAGGATGTTGGGGAACGTGGTGGGCAGCAGGCGCGGCTCCTTCATGGCGCCGTCGTAGCTGTCCACGAAGTCGACCGGGTCCTTGTCGATGTCCTTGAAGATCTCGGCGCAGATGGGGGAGAGCTTGGCCTCGGTGTAACGCGAGGCGGCGTAGGTCAGGTCGCCCGAGTAGTACTTGCCAAAGTTGCCCTTGGACTCCACGAACGGCGCGAGCAGCGCCTCGTTGCCCGTGGCGAGGCGCACCATCGTCTCGTAGATGGCGGCGTCGCCGTGCGGGTTGAGTTTCATGGTCTGACCCACGATGTTGGCGCTCTTCTGGCGCTCGCCCTTGAGCAGGCCCATCTTGTACATGGTGTAGAGCAGCTTGCGGTGCGAGGGTTTGAAGCCGTCGATTTCGGGGAACGCGCGCGAGACGTTGGTGCTCATGGCGTAGGGCATGTAGTTGGTTTCGAGCGTCTCCGTGATGGGCTGCGCCGTGACCTCCGAATGTAGGCCGATGACGTTGTCGGTGTTGACCTGCTTCTTCTTGTTGGGGGTGTTGGTTTTCTTCTTAGCCACGATTTCCTCTTGATGCTTCCTTTAGGGCCGTTGTGCTGTAGCGCGTGCGGGGCCGCCGGATGGCGGGCGCGGGGCTTGTCGCGGGCTGACGCCGCTCGTCCTGGCCGCCCGTCCTTACTGCAGGTCCAGCTGGTCGAGATACTCCTTGCCGTGCTCGGCGATATGGCGCTTGCGGCCGGCCTCGTCGTTGCCCAGCAGCAGGTTGAACATGGACTCCATCTTGGCCACGTCCTCGGGCTCCACCTTGATCAGGCGGCGCGTCTCGGGGTTCATGGTGGTGAGCCACATCATGTCCGGGTCATTCTCACCAAGACCCTTGGAGCGGTTGATGGAGCACTTCTGGTCGCCGATCTCGGCCAGGATGGCGTTCTTCTCGAGCTCGGTGTAGGCGAAGTAGGTCTTCTCCTTGCAGTTGATCTCATACAGCGGCGACTCGGCGATGTACACGTAGCCCTCGTCGATGAGCGTGGGCACCAGGCGGTAGAGCATCGTCAGGATGAGCGTACGGATGTGGTAGCCGTCCACGTCGGCGTCCGTACAGATGATGACCTTGCTCCAGTTGAGGTTGTCCAGGTCGAAGGCGCCCAGGTTCTTGATACGCTTGTCCTTGATCTCCACGCCGCAGCCCAGCACACGCATGAGGTCCATGATGATGTCGGACTTGAAGATGCGCGGGTAGTCCTCCTTCAGGCAGTTGAGGATTTTGCCGCGGACGGGCATGACGCCCTGGAACTCGGCATCGCGCGAGGTGCGAATGGCGCCCGCCGCCGAGTCGCCCTCTACGATGTAGACCTCGCGGCGGGTCTTGTCCTTGGAGCGGCAGTCGATGAACTTCTGCACGCGGTTGGCCATGTCGGTCTTTTGTTGCAGGTTGGTCTTGATGCTCTGGCGGGTCTTCTCGGCGTTCTCGCGCGAGCGCTTGTTGATGAGCACCTGCTCCATGATCTTGTTGGCGGCGTCTTTGTTCTCAATCAGGTAGGTCGCCAGGCGCTCCTTGAAGAATGCCGTCATGGCCTGCTGGATGAAGCGGTTGTTGATGGCCTTCTTGGTTTGGTTCTCGTACGACGTCTGGGTGGAGAAGCAGTTGGTCACCAGCACCAGGCAGTCCTGGACGTCCTGCCACTTGATGGAGCTCTCGTTCTTGTTGTACTTGCCCTGTTGCTTGATGTAGGCGTCGATCGCGCTGGTAAGCGCGCTGCGGGCCGCCTTTTCGGGCGAGCCGCCGTTCTCGAGCCACGAAGAGTTGTGGTAGTACTCCTGCATCTGGAAGGTGCGGGAGAAGCACAGGCAGGCCGTGATCTTGACGTTGTAGTCGGGCAGGTCCTCACGGTCGCGGCCGCGGCGGTCGGCCTCGATGAAGAAGGGCTCGGTGAGGTAGTCGGCGCCCACCTTCTCGAGCACGTAGTCCTCGATGCCCTTGGGATAGCAGAAGTCCTCTTCGGTGAACTCGCCGCCATCGCCCTCGATGCGCAGGCGGAAGGTCACGTTGGCGTTGACCACGGCCTGGCGGCGCATGGTCTCGCGGTACCAATCGTGGGGGATGCTGATCGAGGTGAAGACCTCCAGGTCCGGGCGCCACTTGATGGTGGTGCCGGTGCGGTCCTCATCCGAGGGCTCGATTTCGAGCGCCTTCTTCTTGGCGCCCACGACTTTGCCCTTCTTGAAGTGGAGGGAGTACTTGTTGCCGTCGCGCCAGACCGTGACGTCCATGTACTCGGAGGCGTACTGGGTCGCGCAGGAGCCCAGGCCGTTGGTGCCCAGCGAGAAGTCGTAGTCGCCGCCCTCATTGTTGTTGTACTTGCCGCCGGCGTAGAGCTCGCAGAAGACGAGCTCCCAGTTAAAGCGCTTTTCGGACGGGTTCCAATCGAGCGGGCAGCCGCGGCCGTTGTCCTCGACCTGGATGGAGCCGTCGCGGAAGGCGGTGAGGGTGATCAGCTTGCCGTAGCCCTGGCGCGCCTCGTCGACGGCGTTGGACAGGATCTCAAAGGCGGCGTGCGCGCAGCCGTCGAGCCCGTCCGAGCCGAAGATGACGGCGGGGCGCAGGCGTACGCGTTCCTCGTCCTTGAGCTGACGGATGCTGTCGTTGCCATAGTTTGCGGTGTTCTTTGCCATGCTCGCTCTCTCGGTGGTTCCCTTTTGCGTCTTTGTAGCCATATAGATGAATACCGTAGCATAGCCCAGCTCGCATAGGGTCTTGTCCAATCGAAATCCATCGAACATGTGTTTGTATATTCAGGCGCATGTCAAGTGGGCGTGTGCGGAGGCGTGGGCGCGAGGCGGATGGAGCGGGATTTGCCCGCAGACGGTGTGTTCGCGTGGCGAGTGATTCGTAATGCGCCTGCGGACGGAGCGCTTACGTGGCGGACGATCCGGAATGCGCCCGCGAAAGCCCTGTTTGCCGTGCGTCTCGTGCGGGATCGCGCTCGGCTGAGCGGGAAATGGCCCCCTTGGATTTAATTGGTTGAGGTTTTTCGTACTCGATTTCGAAAACGCCGAGTACACGGATAAACGCCAATTCTGTGACCTGGTGTTTTATCCACGAATAGCTGGCGCTACTCGGCAAAACCGGAATTGAGTACGAAAAAGCTCAATCTGCCTCTTCGGGAGACAACGTGTCCGTTTTGCGAGCGTGAAATCGTGGGATGAGTCCGCGTCGCTGGTTCGCCGCTCTGCAGCTATCCTCGTCAAACGTGCTGGAAATGGCGAAGATACGCGTGAGCTGGCGAGGATTCTGCATTGCTGCCCCATACGGCCGCTAGATGCGGGCGAGCGGGGGAATGCTGTGGGTCTCGTCGTCGGCCTTGATGTGGGGCTTCACGTAGTGGCAAACGCTGGAGCGCCGCTCGGCGGTGGCGGCATATATAGAGTCTGCGCGCCTGGCCCCGCTTGCAGGGGGTTGCGTTCGAGGAGTTCCGTTCGACGCTCGACACTCCGCTACCGGAGTCGACCCACGGTCTGCTCGCTCGCGAGGAGACCACGGGTATGACGATTAGGTTTTCCGGTCCGCCCAGCTTGCCGTGGCGTCCTATCGCCGTTTTGGGTTCAGACGCATGGGCGAGTCGGGCCGGATGGCCATCAGGCTGTAGGTTGCAGGCCGAATTGTGCAATAGCTATTGCACTCTAGTCCGCGGTAGTCTTGCCCAAAGCTGGCAGATGGGTCTTTCGTCCTTAAAAATGTTGAACTCAACACTTTTAGGTCCTTAAAAATGTGAAGTCCGACATTTTTAAGGACGAAAGACCGAAGTGCGTGCCGCGTCACATCGTGCCAGGCGCCTCCCGAATCGCCTATTATTGCCGGTAAGCAAGCATAAGGAGACCCTCATGAAAGCCCTGGTACACGACGGCAATGGACATATCGCGCTCGAGGATCGCCCCGAGCCGCAGCTGCAATCGCCAACCGACGCCATCGTCCGCGTCACGCGCTCGACCATCTGCACGAGCGACCTGCACATCATTCACGGCGCCGTGCCGCGCGCCACGCCCAATACGGTGCTCGGCCACGAGTTCGTTGGTGTCATTGAGCGGGTGGGGGAGGGTGTGCGCGCCCTCAAGCCCGGTGACCGCGTGGCTGTGAGCTGCGAGACGTTCTGCGGCGAGTGCTTCTACTGCGAGCGCGGCTGGGTCAACAACTGCGTGGAAGGCGGTTGGGAGCTCGGTTGCTGCGAGGACGGTTGCCAGGCCGAGCTCGCGCGCGTGGCGCATGCGGACCATACGTGCGCGCCCATCCCCGCGGGCGTGACCGACGAGGACGCCCTCTTCCTGGGCGACATTGTGGCCACGGGTCATTGGGGTGCGAATATCGCAGAGATCGAGGCCGGCTCCACGGTGGCTGTGATCGGCGCCGGCCCGGTCGGCCTCACCACCATGATGTGCGCCCGCCTGCGCGAGCCTGCCACCATCATCGCGATCGACATCGACCCCGCGCGCCTCGCGCTCGCCCGTGAGCGCGGTTTGGCGGACCAGGTGATAGTCGCGAGCGACATGGATCTCGCCGCGGTGGAGGCCGCGGTGCGCGAACTCTCCCACAGTCGCGGCGCCGACAGTGTGATCGAGGCGGCCGGCGGCTCCAACACCTTCGAGATGGCCTGGCGCATCGCCCGCCCGCACGGTGTGGTGGTGCTCTCCGCCATGTACGAGGGACCGCAGACGCTGCCGTTGCACGAGATGTACGGCAAGAACCTCGTCTTCAAGACGGGCGGCGTGGACGCATGCAACATGGGAGAGACCATGCGCCTGGTGCAGGAGGGGCACATCGACACGAGCTGCCTCATCTCCGGTCATTACCCGCTCAACGACATCGTGGAGGCCTATCGCGCGTTCGAGGCGCACGAGGGTGGTTGTCTCAAGCTAGTCATCACACCGTGGGAGGATCGCTAGATGATCTACTCGCTCGCCCCCATGGAGGGGATCACGGGGCACACGTTCCGTCGCGTGCATGCTGAGTGTTTTGGCGCTCTCGACCGCTACTACACCCCGTTTCTCGCCCCGCCGCGCGTGGGCAACTCGTTTGGCGGCAAGGCCTTCAAGGAGATCGACCCCGCCAACAACGAGGGACTGAACGTCATTCCGCAGCTGCTCACCAAGAACGCGGACGAGTTCGTGTGGGCCGCGCGCGAGCTGGCCGAGCTGGGCTATGCGGAGGTCAACCTCAACCTCGGCTGCCCTTCGGGCACGGTGGTTTCCAAGGGCAAGGGCTCCGGCTTTTTGCGCAACCTCGACGAGCTCGAGGTGTTTTTGCGAGATGTGTGCGACCGCTCTCCGCTGCTCGTCTCGGTCAAGACGCGCCTGGGCCTGGAGGACGATGCCGAGTACGAGCGCATCCTCGAGCTGTATTGCAGCCTGCCGCTCGTGGAACTCACCGTGCATCCGCGTGTGCAGAAGGATCGTTACCAGGGCAAACCGCGCTGGGAGCCGTATGGCAAAACGCTCGAGCGTGCGCCCTTCCCGGTGGCCTACAACGGCGACATCTTTGGTACGGAGGACATGGATGCGCTCATGGAGGCGCATCCGCGGACCCGTCACGTGATGCTCGGGCGCGGGCTGCTCGCCAATTCGGCCCTCGCGCGCATGCTCACCGGCGGCCCGGCTGCGAGCGCGGACGAACTCAGGCAGTTCCACGACAAGCTATATGCCGCCTACCTCGATGAGATCGGTGGCAATGCGGTCTTCCGCATGAAGGAGTGGTGGTTCTACGCCAAGTGCGCTTTTGCCGACCCTATGGCGGTCCATCGCGCGGTGCGCAAGGCCCGCAAGGTCGAGGAGTACGAGGCGGCGGTCGAGCGCGTATTTCACAACGAGCCTCTGGCTCCCGTCGCGCGGTTCCACGGGTAGGGGGCCGGCATGGAAATGACGCCCATCGCGCATATCGAGACGGACCTGCCGCAGAAATTCGGCATTCCGCGTAACAGCTTCCTGGCCCCGCATCTGCAGGGGCGCATCGTGTTCGAGCCCGAGTTCGCACTGCCGCAGGCCGTGGCGGGCTTGGAGGAGTTCAGCCATCTGTGGCTGCTCTGGGAGTTCGAAAACGGCACGCCCGGTGGAACGGCGGCCGATATCGCCATGGATACGGCGACTGCCAGCAAGTCCGGCACCACGGCGAAGTGGACCCCCACCGTGCGCCCGCCCCGCCTGGGCGGCTCCGAGCGTCGCGGCGTCTTTGCCACGCGCAGCCCCTTTCGGCCCAATCCCATCGGTCTGACCTGTGTGAAGCTCGACCGCATCGAACTCGTCGACGGCGCCCCCGTGATTCACGTGCTCGCCGCGGACTTGCGCGACGGCACGCCGATCTTCGACATCAAGCCCTACATCCCCTTTGCTGACAGCCATCCCGAGGCCACGGGCGGTTGGATCGACCGCGCGCCATGGCAGGAGCTCGAGGTCGATTTCCCCGCCGAGCTGCGTTCTCTCGTTCCCTCGTCCAAGCTTGCAGGTCTCATCGAGGTGCTGCGCCAGGACCCGCGCCGCGCCGGCAGCAAGCACGAGCCCGAGCGCGTGTATCATTTGGCCTACGCGGGGCTTGACGTGGCGTTCACCGTCGACGGCGAGTCGCTGCACGTGGCTGACATCACGTAAGGGCTGGGAAGGAGCACCATGATCGATCTCGAACGCACGATGTTCTTCAAGGCGAGGTTCGAAATCGAGGCGCCTCAAGGCGAGGATGTCCTGTGGTCTCTCGTTCTGAGCGTCCGCGACTGGTCATTGCGCAAGGCCCGCCGCGACGGATACTCCCTGCCCCAGGAAATGCGCTTTTGGAGCAAGCTCAAAAGCGGCGAGATGCTCGAATCACCAGATGGCAGCGTCAGGCTCTACGCCGCGCTCCATCACGGCGAGTTTGCCCAGACATGGGCGTGCCAGCATGTGGAGGACCAGAGGGCGCCCGGTTGCGCCCCGCGCCGCTGGATAACCGAGGTCGGTTTTGAAGGTCATTCGGTCGACCGCGGCACCGTCTCGATCATCACGATGTTCAGCGACATGCCGGGCTACATCGGTCCGCTGCAACCTGTGCCAAAGCCGAACGTGCCCAAGTTGATCGCCAGTATGCTGGAGAACGACAGGCTCGTTTGCACGATAGACGGATGCGAGTTCGGGCTCGCCCCGGTTGAATTCTCATGCTCCGATGCCCCCGGTATTCACGAGCGTCTCGCGAATCCGTATCGCGAGGTGCCCGCCATCGTGATCAGCCCCACCCGCGCTGGCGAGTGTCTGATCGATCCCGAAGTACTTGCATCGCGGCTCGGCCCCAATGCGACCGTGTTCTACACCGTGGATTGCGGCGCCATAGATGCGCTCAATGCGGAGTTCGAGGACGAGTCTCTACGATGCTACGGGGGAGCCGTTCGCGTGTACGCCCCTCACCCGCACTTTGGCATTTTGGGGGATGGCTTCAACCATCGGTTCTTTTCCGCTGCGGATATCCGTGGGCAAGGGGCGGAGTACTACATGGCCATCTTGCGCCGTGCGCTCGCCGAGGACGTGCTCGCGCGAGACACCTCGGTCCGCATCGAGGACGTCAATCGGCTCAATCGCAATGCAGGAAAGGAGCTTGCGTTCAATCGCCGTGCCGAGCAGATTCAGGATATGGCGCTCGACCAGGTCAAAGAGATGCTCGATGAAGCTGATGGCCTCGCGCGCCTTGCCGAGGGCGAGTGCGATGCCATGCGCGAGGAGCTGAGGCAAAGCAGGCGGGCGAACCATGATCTCGAGGCGCGCATTGCCTGGCTTGAGTATGCGCTCGACTCGCAAGGCGGCAGCGCGGCAGAGGATGGCGCTGCGACGGCGATGGCAGGTGCCTCCGAGCTCACCATCCCGGCCATTGCCAGGCTGTTCGTTTCGGCATTTCCCGATCGAATCGATTTCAGCGAGCGCGGATGGGCATCGTTGGAGGATTGCAGGTACGAACCCAGGGCATTTTGGAGCGCCTTGCATAGCATGTGCACGGTTTTGTACCCGCTGTATCGCGATGGCGCCGCGGATAAGATCGGTGAGTTCAACAGGCGGTCGCGATTTAAGTTCGCACGTGGCGAGGGGCCGCAGACCAGGGCGAACTCCAAGTTTATGCGTGAGCGCGAGGATGAGTATCAGGGACGGAGGCTGTTTATCGAGCCGCATATCTGTTCGAGTGTGGGAGATCCGAATAGCCCGCAGTTCATCCGGATTTACTTCAATTGGGATGAGGAGACCGAGAGGTTGGTCATCGGCGATACGAAACACCTGACGAACTGCACGACTCGAAAGCTGTAGATCGGCAGATGTGGGAAAGGGGGTGCGACCAGGGAAATCTGGCCGCACCCCCATCTGTTTAAGAGCGTTTTGCTTGGTAAAGTCGGGCTGCGGGCGAGCCCGACGGGTGGCTGGGCGAGCCCGGCGGGCGGCCGCTATTCGACCTCGTAGGGCCAGCTGTTGATGCCCCCGAATTCGACGACATTGGTGTAGCCGAGGTCCACGAGTGCTTGCGAGGCCTGCTTGCTGCGATTGCCGCTGCGGCAGTATACGAGGATGAGCTGGCCCTTGTCGGGCAGTGCGTCCTCGGCGGCAGTCGCCACGGTGTCGTGGGGGATGAGGATGGCGCCGGGGATGTGGCTCTCGTCGTACTCGGCTTGCGTGCGAACGTCGAGGATGACGTAATCGTCCTCGGTATCCATGAGCTCTTTTGCGGTTTCGGCGTCAACTTGCTGGTAGGAGCTAGAGTTGCTGCTGTCATTCGTAGCATTGCTTCCGTTGCTGTTGCTGTTGCTGTTGCTGCCGGCGGCCGCTCCAAAGCAGCCAGTGAGCCCGGCGAGGGAGACGATGCTCGCGAAGGATGCGGCAATTAGGAATGTGCGACGGTTCATGCTGTGCCTTTCTCTTGGCTTTGTTCGATTTCAGCATATCAGGAAATGATTGTGACTTTGTCACATAGAGGGGCGAGTGGGGTTATACACGAGCCGCCGAATCGCCGCAGGTAATTGCCGGCGTCTATGCAGGACAGAAAACGTATCGGCTGAAAAGCGCGTTTCTCTCCTGCCGGCAGCCGTTCGTTTTTCCAGGACTGGTCAAAATACCCTGATGGTGCGCCGAGGGAAGCCGGGAAGCGGCTGCGAAACTTGCGGTGTCCGGCATTTCTCCCTCATTTCGATCTCTGGAAAGGGCTGAGGGGCAAAGATAATGAACAGATGACCGCAATATGAGAAATGTATAAGGTTTTTGCGCTCACCCCGGCGTCAGATCAGCGCACTATCAGGGTATTTTGACCACGATCGCGAAAACGTACGACCTCCGGCGCTCCAAAGAAAGGAGGGGCCGCGTTGGGCCCCTTCTGTAGTCGCGTTGATTTGTTGTGGGCGTCGTCCTATGCTGACGCGGCTTGACGAGCTGCACGTTCGCGGCCGATTGCGGTTGTCCTAACGACGCCAGATGTACTCCCCCATCTTATCCGCCAGGTGAAGCGGCGCGGGTAAGCTGACCATCATGTCACCCTTGGACAGCTGCACCATACCTGCGCGGCTCGCCTCGGCGCGGTGAACGCATTCGAGCGCCAGGCTCTCATCATCGCTGGTGAGCAGCACATACTCGCTCAGCGATTTTGTATGCACGAGCATATTGGGGTGCTCGATGCTCGATCCGCGGAATGCATTTTGATACTGCGTGTCGCCCGGCTTGGGCACGAGCGCGAGCAGGTACCCATCCGCCCTAAATACACCCTGTTTTTGAGATCGCTTTGGTTCTCGCGTTTCGTCGCTCAGGCGATCGGAGGAACGATCAGTGAAGTAGTCGGGAACTTCATCGCCATCCCCAAGGCGGATGCGCAGTATGTTCAAATTGGTGTTTTCGCAGTCAAACAGATGGTCCTTGATGGGCTCTTTGCTTTTGTCGGGGGAGACGGTGGGCCCATAGCGCAGCGGACCCTTGGCAAGTCCTTCGTCAGAAATGCCCGGCCACCAACTTCCAAAACGAATGTGCCCGTACGACTGAACAATCAGGAGCGCATCCTGGGGCGCTTCGTTTTTCAGCTTGTCGACCAACCGTTTGAGCATGAAGCCATCCGCGTAGTGATGGGCGCGCGCATCCAGGGGGTTGGTCATGCGGGCGAGCTCCAGTTGGGCCCTCCAGTAGGGAATCCAATCCATCTGGAGCTGCGGAAGAAGCGCGTCGGTCGTGCCGCGCTTGTAGTCAATGCACGTTGCGATGAGCACCTCCCTGCCCCAGTCCTGCTTCTTTTGCAGAGAGACGAGATGGATGCCATACAGGGGAGCCGAGGGCTTGAGAGCGGGCGTATCTTTGAACTTGTGCACGAATCCGAGCTGGCGCATGAGGTCGCGCACGGCGACTTTCGCGCGAATAGCAAAGGTGTCGGCGGGTTCATCGCCCTTGCCGCTCCGAGGGCTTTTGCCGCCGCGGTCAGCGGGAGAGATGCCGGCAGGCTGGTTGGCCCTGCCGTCGTCGCCAACAGCCTTGCTGTCCTCGCGCGCTGCTTTCCCGCTTCCGCGCGGAACCAGGAACTGCGACAGCCGCCCGCTGAGGGCAAGGCCCATGCGGATCGCCTGCTTTGGGTCGAGCGCCTCCGTTTTATAGCTGAGAGAGTAGTTCGGCAGGACAACGATGCATGCGGTTGGAACCCCTCCGTGTGCTGTGCCCAGCGTCTTGCGTATCGCGTCCATCCGCTCTCGGGCGCTGGCGATGGAGTTGCTTGGAAGCAAGGCGAGGAGCTGGTCAGGGGTGCGCGTGGTCATGCCGATGTTGATTCCGTCGAGATCGCCTTCGGGTCCTAGGAATGCGACGGCCTCCCTGCGTGCGGCATCGAGCTCGTAGGAATCAGCTTGCGTGCCTATGAATTCAAATTCGATATGCTTGCTGCCCGTGGCGGCGGCAAGGCGATGCCTGTTGGCGAGCGCCCATGCGCTGCGTTCATCATCGGTTTCGAACTTCTTTTCATCAAACAACCTGGTCAGGTTCCTGCGCCTGTAGCACACGGGGTCGGGAGAGGGTGTGGCGATCCCCTCCAGGCACGAGGCGACAAACTCAAAAAGTTCCGCCTTGTCGTTGATGGTCAGGCCGACCTTGACCCTATGGGTGGTCTGCCACGTTGCCGAAGCCGCTTGCGGTGACAGAATCTGAAGCTCGCGCCCGGGTTGGGCCCAGCTGTCCATGTGATGCAAGTAGTCCGTCAAATCGGGCAGCTCAATTCCGGCGAAGTCCCTGAGGTTGCAGGCGCTCGCCCTGTTCCAGTCAATGCACTTGCGCCTTGAATCACGCCCATAGGGCACACGGCACCACCGCGCCCCGGGCCAGCGAACGAGCGCGTTGACGTCATTGCGAAGGTTGAGGTCGCGCCCCTTATCAAAAACCCAGGCCCCTTGGGCAAAACGGCGAATCGATGCTTTTACATTGAGGCGCACCTCTCGGCGGGGCGGCACCGTTTGGGTGGTGAGCTTGAGGCAAACGGCGTAGGGGAAACCATCGTGCCAAAGGATCTGAGAGAGCAGCTCGCAAGGGGATTTGCCGTCACTCATGACGCGCTCAAAGACAAGGTCCTGCCCGCAGGAGAGGTGGCAGGTCTTGCCATCGATGTGATCCGACACGGAGAGGGAGAATCCATTGAAGGCCAGCTTGCTGGCGGGACGGCGGTTCTCGTCAAAAAGGGCGAGGCGCTCGGAGTGCATGTGCTGCGCTAGCGCATCGGGCGCAATGAGTTCGAGAACGCGGCTGTGCTCCGGGCCTCCGAACTTGCCCTCGGGGCACACGCTTGCAATCCAGTTGGTGAGGATCGCACGCAGTCGTGGTAGGTCAATCGGCGCATTCGCGATGAGCCACCCGGGAATGGGGTCGTTGCGGTAACGCGGGACGGGCTTGACCTGCACCGGCTGATCGAGATACTGCAGCAGCTGGGCGTCGAGTGCCCAACTGCTGATGTTGTACGCCCGGCGCGCGTCCCCCACCAGGTCGATGAGCGCATCGTGCAGCTCTGTGGACATGTCGAGCAGGTGGTAGGTCGCCGTGAACGAGGGGTCGGGGACGAGCGACATGAGGTGCAGTGAGCTGTCGCCTTGAGTCTTGTGACCCTGCGTTCCAGATTGCTTTTTGCTGGTCATTGCCTGATTCCCTTCGTGAGTGCGGAAAAGAACGGTCCGTAGAGCGCTTGCGCCACGGCGGGTTGCCCGCTGCTGCCAATCAACTCGCCCATATAGTCGATGAGCAGCTCGAGTGTGCGGAACGACTCGCGGTCTGGGTCTTGGTTGCCCGCGAAGGCGGAGTCGGCGAAGTAGATGTGCGGCGGCCGGCGCTCCAGGTCGCGAACGCGGGCAAGGCGGCCGAAGATCTGCACCAGCAACACCATGAGCGTGGCGATGATGTCGTGTGTCAGGTAGTCGTCGAACGAAGCGTGGTCCCTCAGGCTGAGGGCCTCATCGCGCTCGAGCGTGACCCAGCGCCGCCACGCGCCCTCGCGAATCTCGCGCTCGAACGAGGGTGACCGGGAGTCGAGGTGCCGCGACTGCTCGCATACCAGGCCGACCATGCGCTTGAAGCGGACAACCAGGTCTTGCGGGATGCCCATGGGCCGCACGGCAAAGACGAGTGTGTCGATGGCGGAGTGGCCGCAGTCATCCACGATGTTGAATCCGCGCTCGATCGCCATGGCGGGCGCCACCAGGATGCGCGCCTCGTGATGGGCGAATCGATACACCTCGGCGCGCGGGAGGACGTCGTTGCTTTCCAGGGAGAACGGGTCGGGCGTGGCGTCTTCGCGATTGCTCACAAGTGCACACACCCTCTCGCTGCGCCCGCGGCGTCGCAGCTCGCCCTGCAGTGTGTCGCGTGCTATGGCTGCCTGTTCATAACTGTTGACGATGACGAGCGCTTTGTGCGAGCGCGGATCGTCCATTTCGAAAACGAGGGTGTCCACAACGCTTTTGAGCAGGCGGCGAAGGTTCTCGCCGCGTTGTGGGCCGCTTCCCGAGACCGCAACGCCCAGCTCCAGGTCGCGTACGGTGGAGCGTGTGAGGAACTCGGCGAACTCGGGCTGCGCGTCGAGCAGGTAGTCGACGGGCTGGTTGATGTGGAACTGCAGGCAACCCGGCTCATAGCTCGAGCCCGAGAGCATCAGCGCGTGCGGTCCGCAAGGATTGCCTTGCTCGTCGGTGTCGAGCCACGGGAGCGCGGTCATCAAGGCGCGCCCGGTTCCAAACTGGCGATAGAGCTGGATGTCGTGCTCGTCGGTGATCTTAAAGCCGCACAGATTGCCCACGGGAGAGGCGGGCAGGTAGGGGGCCTGGCGGCTCGTCGAAGCGTGGATAAAGTCGTAGAGCATCTCAATCGACTCGTCCCTAAACGCGAGCATGTCGGACGCATGGTCGAGGTCGTGCAGGTGGCCGTCAAAGCTCACGGCCTTGAGGGCGAAGGCGAGGCGTTCGCGCAGGGTGGGGGAGAGCTCCACCCCGCGCTGTTTGAGATAACTGTCGAACTCCTGCCTGAAATGCGCATCGTTTGCCCCGTCGCGCACCGCGTGGATGGCGCTGCGCAGGTACACGTCGCCCATGTCTTCGTCCTCGCGGCGGTAATCGCCGCGCGTGTCGATGCAGTGCTGCAGGTCCTCGATGAGCGAATCGGGCAAGCATTGGTCCTCGGGGGTCTCGTCGGTTCCCTTGAGCATCTCGAGTAGGGAGAGCGTGGTAAATGTGTGGCCCTTGAGCTCTTTCCACTCGGCGATGGCGGGTTTGCGCGCCTCCGCGGAGAGGGCCTTGGCGATGGAGTCGGAGCTGCCGCGCAGGTCGTGTAGGTACTCGAGGTTGGGGTCGTCGACCTTCTCGCGCGGTGGACGCTTGAGCGCTCGCGCCACGGCATCGGCCGATTCGCGGATGTATGCCCCAAAGCTCTCGGAAGGGGCAAAGAGAGCGTCGAGCTGGGACTGGACGCGGTCCGCCTCATCAAAGATGACGAGATCGAAGTCGGCCAGGGCATGCTCGAAGAACGGCTGACGCTCGGCGCCTACGGTGGTCAGCGCAAAGCCCGCGGGGGTGGTGATGACCACGCGCGAGCTGAGCGCCGCGCGCGCCATGGATTGCGCGGGGCATATGTCGAAGAAGGGGCAGGCGCGCCTGTTGCCCCGTGGGTCTTTGAGGCCAAAGCAGGGGCAATCGCCATAACCGGTGGGGACATCTGCGTGTTCGGCCATGCCGTCCAGTAGGCAGGGCGCCTCGAGATAACGGGCCACGGCGCTGTCCAGCGGCATTTGGCCGTTTTTGGAGGCGAGCTCATCGAGGTGCTCGAGCCGACGGTTCTTGGAAATGAGCGGGGAAGCCTCAACGCCGAAGCTCTCAAACAGCTCGAATGACTCGATGACATCGGAGATGGAGTTGTGCACCGTTGCTACGCGCAGCCCGCGCTTGGCGCACGCGTAGATGAGGACGTTGGCGAACACGGACTTGCCCGAGCCCACAATGCCCACCATGTTGATCGCCCGCTCTATGGTGACACATTCGGCGGCGGACGCTGAGGTGCCTTCGAAGCGTTTGAACAAGCCTCGTTTATGGGCGGTCTCGAGCACGACGGCGAGGTGCGTTTGCCCTGTGAACTCGCCCATCTCGCGCGCGGCGGAAATGAACTCGTCGAGCGTGATTGTTATGGCGGGGCGCACGCCCTTGTGCGGGATGCTGCTAGCTGAGCGGGATCCCGCCGCCCCCGCCGCCTCAATTATGGCTGGGGGAATAAAGGCCGTTCGTGCGCTTCTGGGCGGGTTGTTGCTCGCATGCTGGGGGCTGTCGCGCTCCTCGTGTTCGGGTTTGGTCCAGTAGGTGTGGCGAACGCCTGCTTTGGCTTGGGGGCCGCGGGTTTTGCAGGGGATGGGCTCGAGCGCGCATGCCATGTATAGGTCCTCGCGTCGCTCGCCCTCGCCTGAACCCTCTCCAAAGGCGGTTTGACGGCGAATGATATCGCCATCAACCACGTCGAACATGCGGAAAGCGCTCGTTTCCTCATCCATGTAGGCCTCGAGCTTTTTAGTCCAGCTGTATCCAGAAGAGAGGTGCCTGAGGTGCCGCCGCGCCATTTGGAGCACGTGCTCGCGCTCGCCAAAGGATTCGGGCTGCAGCAGGTGGTAGTTGCACAGCAGCAGGTTGGCCTTGTTGGCGCGATGCGGCTCGTCGTATCTGCGCGCGAGGACGAGCAGCTGCTCGACATCGGTGATGGTCCGCGCAACGCGGCGCCCCTCCTTGGGGTCGTCAAAACGAATCTCGATCTCGGTCCGGAGTTTTTCGAGATTCTTCCTCGCATCCGACATGCCCATCACGCATCCCTCGTCTCGGTTTTGAGGTGCTGGGTGAGCTCGTGCAGCGTCTTGCACGAGTAGCCGGGCTTGTTGGCGAGCCGGCGGTTCGCGGTGCGTCGCTGGGGCGGCGGCGTATCGGCGGGGACAACGTAGATAGCCTCGCTCGCCGCCATGACCTCGCGCATGTCGTCGCGCTCGATGCTGCGCACGAGCCGGTCGATATCACGATGGTCCTTTGCGTCCACGGCTATGGCGTGGCCATCTGGCAGGGTGATGAGGATGTCGCAGGTGTCCAAGCGAGGCCAGAGCTCAAAGGGGAGGCCGAGGGCCTGGACCTTGCGGGCAATTTGGAGCTCGAGGATGCCCGGCTTGGCAATGAAACGCATCACGCCTCGGCGCAGGCGGTACGAGTTTGGCGGGACATCGGGCAGGGTCTTGTACTCTTCGGCGTCGACGTGCGGGGTGCAGCGGGCGTCGAGGCACATGGGTCGCAGGCCATGCAGGGACATGGTCCACCCACAGACGGGGCAAACTTTAAGGCCAAGGGGCACCCGTTCGTAGGCGGTGTCGATGAGCTCCTGGACCCATGCGCCGTCGACGTGCGCCATTTCCCCTTGGTCGAGCCGATCGGGCTCGAGCGCGGCGAGGTTCCCGTGGGCCGCCGCGGTGCGTTCCTCCCAGCTGAGCGTGGGGTGCAGGATGAGGAATTTGCGGCCGAACACATACGCCGCCTGCCCGGCGTCTCTGAGCATGGAATACACGCGGTTCTCGTGCAGGTCGTCGGTGCTGCCATTGCCGTTGAGCCTGAGGAACTCCAGGCAGTCCTCGGTGATGTTGAAAAAGCCCCCACCCACCTCGGCGAAGGGGCCGATCTCGAGGCATTCCAGGTTGCCGAGTTCCTCGCGCGCGGCAGGGGTCCACTGCTCGATCCACGTTGACAAGTCGCGCGTGCACCACGTGCGGATGAAGCTCGACTCGCTGAAGCCGTCAAGCAGATTGCGTAACGCCTGGTTGTCCTCGACGTGTTGCGCATGTAGCGCTGCGAAGCGCTGGATTCCGAGCCGTAGCTCGTTGCAGTAGGGATAACGTCGAGGGTTGGCCGCAAAGAGCTCCTCGCGTCTGCGCAGGCCAGCGGCTATGAGGAACACGGCCTCGATGAATTGGTTGCGGAGTTGCGTAGACTCGCAGCCGTTGCTTGCGGGTTCGCCCTGCGCTCCGTCGTGCATGCTGGGAGGCCTATTGTTCATGGGAGGCGCCTCCGCTCGCATCGGCTTCGGGCCCGGCTGGGCAAAGGGCGTCTCGCTCCAGATCGACCATGTAGTTGGCTGCGGCATTGACGATGAACTCCCCGGGCGCCATGCCGCTCAGGTAGCTCGCCCGCAAGATGCGCAATAGCTCCCACTCCGTGAACTCGATGTCCATGGTGGTCATGTGGGCGTCATCGCCCCGTGTCTGCTCGGCTTCGGCGAGCAGGGAGGCCATGTTGTCGGCAAGGAAGCGCTCGAGTTTCACAAGTTCCGCATCGGTGAAGCCGCTTGCATCCCACGAGTCGCAGGCCGGGGCGATGGTCTCGGCCGTGTCGTGGTCGCCGTGCGTGTTGATGCGCGTGAACCGTACAGGCAGCTCGTCATGGCCGTCCATGGTGCGCGGGTAGTCGTAGTCGAGGTAGATGTTCTTGTATGCGCCGAAGAAGTGGTCGTAGAGGAGCATGGTGGGGAGCGTCCTTTCCGATTGGTGGGTTTGCCGTTGCGGGTTGGCAGCCATCCCTATTCCAGCAACACCTCCAACGGGATGATCTCCTGGGGGATGCGTTTCCCCTCGCGGATGGTCTGCAGGAGCATCCAGCGGGCGAAGAGCGGCACTTCGCGTGAGATCTCGTCGAGATGCTCGGGGAACGATTGGCGCGGGGCCATCTCGATTTCGAATCCCATGCGCAGGCGCTCCTTTTGGAGTTGGACCATCTTGCGGTAGAACGGTTTCGCCAAGCGAATGGAGACGTTGCAGACCTCGCGTGCGTGCGAGACCTCGGCGACGCCCGAACGGTCGATGTCACCCCAGTACAGGACGTGGTCTTTGCGGTAGTTGACGCCGGCGAGCGTCTCGTCGAGCAGCCCGGGCGTGCAGACGGCGCCTCCCGCCCCGTAGACGATGCCTCCCAGCTGCTGTCCCAACACGCGGCCACGTCCCGCTTCGCCCAAGACGTACTTCAGGCTCTCATAGGTATCGCCGTTTTCAACGACCAATATGGGTGCGGCGGAGTCGTGCGGTATGAAGGCCTCGAGGCGTTGCCTGTCGAGATTGATGATGTGGAGGGTCTCGTTGTCGACGCCAATTCGCTTGAGCAGGCGTCCGAATGAGCCGTCGAGGTGTTCTGAGAGCGCTTTCTCGTCGTTGAAGATCTCGTAAGCCCGCTGGTTCAGGGTCGCCGCGATTGGGGGATGCGTTTCCGCCTGGGCGAGCCAACTATCGAGCATGCGCAACCTGTCGATGTTCCTCTCGGTCTGCAGCGGGGCGTCCGTGAGCCGATGCATCCGGCTGCCGATGAACTGCGATGCGGGTCGGAAGGCGCTGAGCCGAGGGGTCTGGTGCGAGTCGCCTTGCCGGGATGCGCCGTCTTTCGCTTCATCCAAGCTCGGCGGATGGATGGTGAAGATGTCGTTTGGCCCCGGATGCCGTAGGTCGCCTCGTTCGAGCGCGATGATCTTGCGGTCGAGCAAGACTTCGAAAAGCTCGGGTGCCCGCGCGCCTTTGTCCGGGGCCTTGAGGATGTTGAGGAGCGCTTTGCGTTTGATAATGAGCTGGGACCGATTGGAAAGGGCGTTCGCGATTCCGTGCGCTCTTCCGCCGGGGAGCCCAGCCGTATCCTGCAGCCATTCGAAGAGCGCTCGCTCAGCTTCGATGCGCTCGCGCGTTCCGTAACCCATGGTGCCGTCCCTTCGCCTCGGTCTTCCAGCGGAAAGGCGGGGCCCAAAACGATAGGGCCTCCCGCATATCGAGTATGCGGCTCCGTGCGGACAAAACTTTGCGAGGGCATGTATCTCGCGGGTCGAGCGTGGCTACATCGAATTCTCCGTCTGTCTTGTTGCCGGGGTTATCGTTCGCGGACGCCGTCGACTCCTGCGGTCCAACCCTGCAGGGCGATGCGGCGCTTAAAGGGCGGGCAGCGTGTCCGCATGCAGGTCGATGGATTGTGCCGTCATTCGGGCATCCCGTTCGTGGAGGGAGAACCGATCGAGCATCTCCTCGTAGTCGCTGATCATCTCAAGATAGTTCCAGTAGAGCTCGCGGACCCGCTTGTCGTCCTCGGCGGTAACGATGGGGGCCGGGATATCGAGTAGGCGTTTTGGGGAAATGGATCCGAGCGCGGTGCCCGCGCGACAGTCGGCGAGGAGGGCGCTGCCCCTTCCGAACGCGAGGTAGAGATAGAGCGCATACGGATGGAAGACGCGCTTTTTGAGCCTGAGTGCCAGCACATTCTCGCTCGCTATGAGCGGTTTTTCCTGGTCGGCTGGATCGTAAGTGACGATTTGGATGCCACCGGCCGTGGCGTTTCGCGCAATGAGGATATCCCCTGCGGCAAGCTGGTACTTCGCTGTATCGAACGAATCGTCGGCGGTGAAATATTTCCCGTTCGGCTTCAAGGTCCCGTGGTCGAAATCGACGATGGAAATATATCGCATGGAAAGCGTGTTGTCATCACTCAGGCCACCGCTGCGCCTTATGGTGCTGCCTGCGGAGCTGAGCACCATCGCGATGTCGCCGAGCGTCTCGCGACCGCCGCTCCTTTCTTGCGCGACCTTGGCATCGAACAGGCTGAGACCCGCATCGGGCGATTGAAGCAGGTCGCGATGGTGCACGCGTGCGATTTCCCTGAGGGCTTGCCCCTGATGGGCGAGCGGGTCTTTTGGCATTTCGAAAAAGGAGACAATTTCGCTGCCTCGTGCGATGACGAGGTAGCAATCTCGTTCGGCTGCGGGGGTCGAGAGAGGGAGCCGTACAGACGCCACGCCTGCAATGACGCGCCGCTTCAGTAACGATTTTCGGGCCTGAATGGCGTCGCGCGACGTGAGGTGGGTAGCGGCGAGGTGGATGACCACTCGTTCCGCCCCCATCTCGAGAGCCGATATCGCGGCGAGCAGAGGTCCCCAGCGGTGTTCTGACTCGGGAAAGGGCCACTGGCTTGCACGGTGGTGGTCGTCCCAGCTTTTCATTTGGCGGGAGCGCTCGCTACTTGAGATGCCGTCGAATAGCTCTATAAAAACGTCGGGTTGTTTTTCCGCCGGCGGGAATCGCGTAAGACATTCCATCGCGGTGAGCATGTGCCCCTCAAAAACCTTGCCCGATCCCGGGTTCTGCCCAAACGGCGCTATCAGGGTCGCCGTATCGCTCAGCGCCCTGATCAGGAGCACGGGCGCGGCTTCATCCACCCTGAGAAGGTGGCGAATGAGAGCCGCGTTGGCACCGCTCGGGGCCGTATCGCCTATGTGAGATGCGGTCTGGGAGATGGTAGAGGACATGGGCTCTCCTTAGCGATTTGCATCAGCCAACCAAAATTGTATTGATGTTGACTCTACAGAAATCGTAATGTAGAGTCAACATCATAGTATGGAAGAACCGGAGATCGAAATGGGAGGTCGCATGTACGGAGGAAACGATAAGAGCCTGGAGCGCTTGGTCGAAGATGTGCTCAAGACGGTCATCGGGCAAGACGAGGCGGTGCGTTGGATTTGCGGTTTTCTGGATGCGGCGAGCGCGCGCTCGCGCATCATCTCCGAACGCCGCGTCGATTCGCTGTCGATGCCCAGGATGGGGTCGGCGCTCATCGTGGGTCCCACAGCATCTGGAAAGACCCATATGCTCAAAACGGTGGCCAAGCAATCGGGCATGCTCTTCATGGAGATCGACGCGAGCGCCATGACCGCCGAAGGGTACAAGGGCGCGTCCTTCAGCTCGCAGTGGGTTCGTGCCGCCGCCGCGTTGGGCGATAATCCCAATAAGAACCTCATCGTCTTTGTGGATGAAGTGGACAAGATGTTCGCCGCATCCCAGTTCAGGGAAGTGAGCCCAGTATATGACCTGCTCAAGCCGCTGGAGGGAGGCATTATCGAGGGCGGTGATGGAAGCGAGAGGGAACCCAGGTTCTATCTGGATTGCGATCGCTGCGTATTTGTGCTGGCGGGTGCCTTTACCGGCATTGAGGAGATCATCGCATCGAGGCTAGGGATCAGCCGGTCCGTGACGGGCTTTGCCCCGGCCCCTCGGCGAGATGGAGGGGAGGGCCCGGCCACAGAAGAGGCGCTCCGTGCGCAGCTGACGCTTGAGGATATCGAGAAGTGGGGCGCGCCGCGTGAGCTGGTTGGTCGTATATCTACCGTGAGGTTCCTGTCTGCGCTCGGCGAGAATGACTTGCGTGAAATCGTGCGCAGGAACAAGGTGGTGGAGTATCGGCGCATGCTTCCCAGCGGGACCGCATTCGTTATTGACGACTCAGCGGAGGACCTGCTGGTCGCCAACGCCCTTGCCGCTCATTACGGGGCCCGTTTCATCAACCAGCAGATCAATGGCGTATTCTGCGGGGAATTGCGCTACCAGCTCGGCCAACGCGATGACGTGGTGGGCGTGGCGCTGACGGCGCGCGATGGAAAGCTCGCATTCGACTTGGCATATGGTGTGCGTAAGCCCGCTGACGAGGGGCCCGACCAATCTGAGGACGATGTGCTGACCGCCAGCCTGGGGTACGGTCTCCTCTGGTGCGTCCACACGTATATAGATGCCCATGGGTTTGTCGAGGAGACCGATGATTGGTCCGTACTTCTTGATGACGGCATCGCGTTCGCCGCCGCCCTGCTGTGCCTCACGGCGCGCGATTACGCCACCGGCAAGATAAAGCCGGCGCAAGATTACACGCTCGCCGAGATCGCCCTGCTCATCGCCTTGGCGAGTCTCTTGCATGATTGGTTCCCGCACGAGGACCAAAACGTGGACGGGCTTTGCGCGCTTCTGTCCATGGCGGAATGGGATTGCGTTCCGACATGCCCGCTCGACCTTTTGTTCGGTCAGCTGAGAAATGGCCGTCGCTATATTCCGTCAGGTGAGCAGGGCGAGGATGTCCAGCGTGAGGGTAGTTGGTCATGGCAGCCTAGCAATATGGTGCGCAATGGCGATGGCTTGCGTCCCGCGGAGTGTGGCGGCTTGCGCAGGGGCCAGGACAGGGCGCTCGATTGCTTCGAGGAGTTCATGGATTTCTCGGTTGAGACGCGCCGTGAAGCTGTGAAGCGCTTGGCATTTCGCTTGACGTATTGTTGTGGATAGACAGTGCGAGAAAGCGGGATACGGGGGTAGGTATGCCATTGTTCGATTTCATATTTGGTCGTAGGCTCGACTCTGGAAAGCCATGCGCTGCCGCAGGGACTGTTGGACGGGGGCCCTCATCTAGCGGAGAGGCGTCATGTTCTGTTGATAAGCGGGCCATGACCCGCTACTTCCTGCGCACACTCAAAGAGACGGACCTTAAGGCCCCTGAGTTCAAGGACGCTCGTACGGGCGCGGCGTCGCGGCCTTTCATCGAGGTGCCGCTGCGCTCGGTTGATGAGGGGCCGTCAATAGAGGCGGGACGATTGTCCGAAGCCGATACCGAGGCTCTTTACCGGGTGCATCGGGATAGGGCTCGCGGAAATGGAGGCGGTCGTTCAAAGGCGGGGGAACGCGGCATCGAAGTCCTGATCTCCCTTGCCACGCTCCATGACGCGTCGGCGACGAGGGGCGCATACACCTCGCTGCTTGTCATGCCCGCCGTTCTCAAGCGCGATGGTAGCCTTGAGCCTGATGCGGAGAACATGCCCTGGATCAATATCGAGCGCATGCATCGTGAGGGCGTTCCCGATGAGGAGCTCATGGTTGGAGGAAGATATGCTCTGAGGAGTTACTGGTCGTTTGCCGACCGTGAGGGCAAACGGTTAGAGTCCAATGCGCGCGAGTGGAAGGATTGGCTTGCATACGCGAATGGGCTGTTCTCGTACGTGGCGGGCAGCGGCCTTGATGTATGGGCAAGGGAGAAAGAAGCGGCGCTGAACCCCGATGCCGACTCCGATGCTGAGCAGGCACCTATCTCGATCATCACGGACCGCTGCCTTGTCGTGCAGGAGAAGCGGATCATCGCATCATATGGCATCCAGAAGCTATACAGGTATCTTGATGAGGTCGACCGGCTTCCCGATCTCTACAGCCGCTTCCTCGAAACCGCTGAATCCCGTCGATCGATTGCGAGCACGGAGCTTGCCGGTGCGATTCCCGCGGGTTTCACGGGTACGATGAGCGACAAGTTCTCCCTGACGGATAGCCAGCGGATCGCCGTGCGGGCTTTTTGCGCCGATGGCAAGGGTGACATTACGGCAGTTGCCGGCCCTCCCGGTACGGGCAAGACGACGATGCTGCAGGCGATAGTGGCGACAACGATGGTCAATCACGCCCTGGCTCAAAAGAGCGCCCCGGTTATTGTCGGGACGTCCACGAATAACCAGGCCGTGACCAACATCATCAGTTCGTTTGCATCTGTGACGAAAAGTGACCCCGCCATCTTGGAGCACCGTTGGATCATGGAGGCACCTGACGATCTTGATGGGGACTTTGAGCTCGAGAAGCCGCTCGAGTCCCTCGCGGTCTACTGCCCTTCGGGGGCGAAGGAGCGCGAAGCTCGCAAAATGGGCTACCTGTTGGAGCGTTTTAAGGACAAGACGGGGGTTTATAGGAGGTATTCGGACCCTGATTACATGGATCGGGCCCGCCCGCGCTTCCTCGAATTCGCCTCGCGGGCTTTGGATGGGGACTATCGCAGCGCTGAGGCGGTCAGAAAGGCGCTGTTCGGAAAAATGACGAAAATCGATGACGCATGCCGTGCGCTCGTCGACGCCTATCGCATCTACCTAGGCGGAGAGGGGGACGGCGCCCCATATCTGAGGTGCATCGAACGATTGAAGGGGCTTGGCGCACTCGGCATGACGGAGTGCCGTGCGGTTGAGATGGCGGACGCCTTCCGGCACCTCGCGGCGTCGGGGGGCGGTTACGGAGCCGATCGGGTTGGTTCGATGGATGAGCTGGACAAACTGCTGGACATCACGGTTCGCTATGTGCAGTTCTGGTTCGCCGTGCATTACTACGAGGCGGAATGGATTGCTCTGGATGAGGACAATTCCTTCCTGGAGCCACGTGATCTGCAGGGTAACGCTCCGGATGCCATGGAGACGTATTGGCGGCATGCGGCTGCCCTTACGTCATGCTTCGTGATGACGGAATACCAGATCCCAAAGTGGATGAGCCTGTATACCAAAGAGCGCGGGAGCCATTACGATCTGGGCCGTATCGATTTGCTCATCGTCGATGAGGCGGGCCAGGTGGATACATGCGTGGGGGCGGCGGCGTTCTCGCTTTCCAAGCGTGCGCTTGTCGTCGGCGATGAAAACCAGCTCTCGCCTGTATGGGGCACAGACCCCGAGGTCGACCAGCAGCACGCTCAAGGCATGCGGCTCGGCGGGGCATGGGACATCATGGCGGAGCGAGGCCTGACGTGCTCGACGCCGAGCAGCGTCATGAGAGCGGCAAGTCACGCTGGCCGTTGGAGTTACGGACCTACAAAAGATGGGGAGGTGCTACCGGGTCTATTTCTCGCCGAGCACTTCCGGTGCCATCCGCTCATCATCAATTACTGCAACGAGCTCATCTACGGGGGAATGCTGCGCCCACGCCGCCCGATGCCCACGAGCGTCATCGACGAACTGGCGCGTAGGGCCGCGGAGGGCAATCCACTGGACGGCGAACCCGAGAATTCCGTTGCGAACGATGCCGTTGACGATTGGGGACGTTCCAAGGCGTATCGGTTGCTCGACGTCCTTTCGAATCCCCTCCTATTCGTTCGGGTTGAGGGCTCGAAATCGCGGATGGTTGGCAGCAGCCGGCAGAACCCTGCGGAGGCGGAGGCGATCGCCGCGTGGGTTCGCGACAGCGGACCTTACTTCGCCGGCATGTACGGTAAGCCCGTTGGCGAGATAATCGCCGTTGTGACGCCGTTTTCTGCCCAAGCGAAGTGCATCTCGCGAGAGTTGTCAAAACTCGCCGGCTCGAATGCGGGCCAATCGATCGTCGTGGGAACGGCGCACAGGCTGCAGGGCGCCGAGCGTCCCATTGTGCTATTCTCATGCGTCTATGGGGATAATGATCCGAGCGCTCCGTTTATCGATGGCACGCTCGAGCTCATGAATGTCGCTGTTTCGCGTGCGAAGGACCTGTTCATCGTCTTTGGCGGGGAGGCGCGTTGGAAAGACCGGGGGACCGCCTTCCATCTCGTGCACAAGCTCGCTGAGAAGAGTGACGCTAAGTTTGAGAGCGGCTCGTTGGAGCGCCCTCGCAGCCGATGCGCTGATTTCGATGGCGCTTCGCGTGCAAATTCCGGAGCCGCTGTGATTTCCGAGTCCGCATCGTCCGCACCCGTACGGGAAACCGAGGCTTTCCCTCAGCGCTCCCACCCTCTGCGGGATGGCGACTATAAGACCCTGAGCGGCTGGATAAAGGCCTTCGAGGAAGCTGGTTCGCTCCAGGCGTCGGACGTCGATGCCCGCAAGGGGCCCATGGTGATCAATGACGCACTGGAGGCACAGGGCTATATCACGCCGAAACCTTCCCGACGATTCACGGAGAAGGCGTTGGCGGAGCTCGACGTAAGGGAAGAGGGGCGCGCTGGTAAAACCGGCTCATACGTCGCCCTGCTCTACTCTCGCGAGGCATTCGAAACCGCGCTGCGGATATGGCGTAGGGCGGGCAAGGGTCGTCGCGACTAAGCCTCGTCTCTCCAAGCCGTCGTTAGAATCGATATCTTGTGTGGGCGCTCCTTACAGCAGGGGCGCCCGTTTTTCTTTGAGTGTTCGCGCGAGGTGCTCGGCTGCCTGCTCGTAGCGTTGCTGACGGTCGGTGAAGCGCTCTGCCGCGACTCGCTGTCTCTCTGGGCTGGGCAGGGGAATGCGCATTCTCCTGACATCGCCTACCGACAGCTGGGGAATGGTCGCACCGTGGGCGGTCTCGCGCAGGAGGGCTTGCCCTTCGTCGGTTGAGAGATAGGCGAGAAGGTATTCTGGCAGGCAGAAGTACTCGGGTGTATCGCATGCCCTGGAGGGTTTGGCTATCGGTGTGAGACAGATCATGCTGTCGGGCAGAATGACGCTGTCCTGAATCCACAGGCTCCAGTGGCCACCCATCTCCTCATCCCATTCCTGTCTCGCGGGGCTCGTCATGGCGACCTTGAAGGGAGCTCCACTTCGGGCTATCAAGACGTGCGGTGCGAAGGGATCTATGAGTTTGAGTTTTTTCAGTCCCATGGGGCGCCCCGCCGTCTCCCATGCCTCCAGGTCGCCAAGGTCATACGTGTCGCTCTTCTTGATGAGGTGCGGAAGCTTGTCGAATTCGATGCACGCGCCATCTTCAAGTGCGTTAGCCGTGACGTAGTAGTAGTCTACGGGGGCGACATCTCCCAAGTCCTCGGCATCGGGCAGGTTCACGATCGTAGAGCGGGGCACGCCGCGGACCACGTTGAAACATTCTCCGATGGTCGCATAGCCTGCCTCCTCGTCGATCGCGTGGGAAAGCGGTGCAAGAGAGTAGGACGTGACTTCCATGTCTGAAATATCGAGTTCGAGAACCCAGGACGCCGTTCTGCGCTCGCTCTTTGCGCGGTCGAATTCTCTCAGTAGGGCAAGCACAGATTCGGTCGGAGATGAGGTGGGGGAGGCGTCGCGCGCATCGATGACCTTGATGCGCCCGTGATTATTGTGGCTGAGTACCAGCAGTGCATCGTTCAACATGCCCTCGCCTTGCGAAAGTGCTTCGGGCAGATGGACGACCTGCTCGATAAGGCCCGATTGGACGAAGAGTCTCCGGTCATTCTCGCATTTCCCCAGGTTGAGCAGGCGAGCAGGAATCTGCACGACCGCCCTTCCCTGCGCACCCATTATCTTGACGACCGCGGCGATGAAATACCATTCGGCGGCGTAGAAATCAACGTCTCTCCCGAATACGTTTCGAGCGAGTCGCTTGGCGTCTTCGGCCGATTCCATGAAGCGGGTGCGGGGAACGTTCGCGGGTGGGCGGCAGTAGACACGGCGCGGTGAGGAGCCGGACAAGCGATCGATCTGCTCAAATGCTCCATCGGAAGAGAAAACGTCAAGTAAAAGAGCGTCCCCCCATTCGGGGTTCTCCATCCGTTCGTCGAAGTTCCCGATGGGAAAAGGAAGCACTTGCGGCTCCCCTTCGACTTCGATGCCCCATAGTTCGCGAGGGTCGTTGGCGGGGTCCTTGTCGATTCCGATATACGCTGCGCCGCGGCATGATTCTGAGAGCGCATGCAGCATCGAATAGTCCCTCGCGCACAAATCGATATAGCTGCGAGGTTCAGAAGCGTCCACGGGGTCGAATAGATGGGCGACGATGGGTGCGATAAGCTCGGCTTGCCCATTGGGTCCCAACTGGATCGACTCGTCGGTGTAATGGGAATTTGGGTAGCGCATGACTGCTCCAAACTGCGGTGGCATGGTTGCGATGAGCGTGCGACTATAAGTATAGCTAAACGGATATTAAAAATCTGAAAATAAAGAATCAAAAAATCCGCTTGACTTCAAAAGGAGCGGAGAGTATGTTTCTTTTCAAGACGTACGTTAAATATCCAACATAACGGAAGTACAAAATACGACATTGATAGGAAGGGATATGAGATGTGAATTGCGTATGGGGCAAGCGATTTCAGCCTGCTGGGCATCGTATATGGCGGCGAAGGAGCCTCCGAACGGCGCGATCGCTGTGTGTTGAGACGGGAAAATGCACCGATAGCCGGTGCTCAAACGGGAGGGAACGAACATGGAAACCGAGAACACCGACAGGCAATTCAGCATTGACAACTTGCTCGAGAAGGCCAAGGAGGCGCTGCGCAAGTTCAAGGAGGCGCCCGGCAAGTTGAAGGCCGGCCTATTGGCTGCCCTTGCGATGGGATTCGCCCTCGTCGCCGTCATCGCCTCCGCCTGGTTCCCGAGCGGGCTAAGCGATGCCGTCGTCGAGCGAGAGTACGAGGAGCACGTCCTGGCGTCCTTGCCAGATGCCGGCATCTACGATGCGGGTGGAAGCTGGAAGGTCGAATCGGTGGACGTGACGTCCAAGGAGAAGCGCGATGTGGAGCCCTTCTTCATCGCCCAGTTCGGCGACACCTACTACGAGGTGGTCGGCAAGGTCAAGGCGTCGAGCGGCAGTGCAGAGCTCGAGCGGGTGCTCAGCTGCGATTTCGTGATGCACGAGGGTGAGTGGCAGCCGCTCATGGATCCCAACACCGAGTCCGAGACCTGGCGAGCCACCGCAGCCCCCGACGAGAAGAAGCTCGGGGAGAACGGCATCGAGGCCCTGCGCATGGTCGATGTCGCGAACCGCAGCAACGAGCTGTCGATGCTGTACGCCGATTGCAAGGCGACCGTCGATGACCTCTCTTTTAACGAGGATGAGCAGACCGCCTCGGCCCAGCTCACCTTCAAGCGAGAGGACGCCTTCTCGACAGCGAAGGCCGTCGTTGACGCGGGGTGGAAGTTCGAGAACGGCCACTGGATCCTCACGAGCGCCAAGGCAAACGCCGGTGCGGCGAAGGTGTCGCACGAGAAGCTCGTCGGCACGTGGAAGGGCACGTTCAAGGATACCGTCGCGGACGAGGGCAACTGCTTCGGCGTCCAGGGCAAGGAACTCGTCCTCAAGATCACGTCGGTGGACGACGAGTCCGGCAAGGTCGAGGGCACGTTCCAGGGGCTCGTGCACCACCACGCCTATCTCGACACCGATGCGAACTCCGTCGAGGGCGACACCGACACCGGTGAGATCCCGTTCGTGGCCACGCTGAACGAGAGCGAGAACATCGGCGTCAACTACGCCGGCATGAAGACGATGACCATCGGCGCGAGTTTCACGGCCCCCGAGACGTCGTCCGGCAAGGTTCACATCTCCTTCGGTTTCGGGACGCGCGACGACGCCAACGCGGCCCTGGCGAAGCTCACCACCAAGGCGAGCGTGCAGAAGGGGTATCGCTCCTCCAGCATGTTCGAGGACACCTACACGCTGACCAAGGAGCAGTAGCGACGACGGTCGTGTCGGGGACCTCGGGCGCGGCGCACCTGAGGTCCCTTCCGATTTTGTCCCTGCGGGAGATTACACTGATGAACGGCGAATCGAATGCGGCGAGTCCAGAAGCCGCAATGGGGCGAGGATGGAGGCCCGACATGATCTACGTCACGGGCGATCTGCACGGCACGGCCGAGCGCGGCCGCAACCGCCTCTCGGCGCGCTGCTGGCCGGAGGGGCGCGACCTCACAAGAGACGACGTCGTGATCGTCGCCGGGGACTTCGGCTACGTGTGGGACGGCAGCGCCGTCGACGCCTACTGGCTCAAGTGGCTCGAGGGCAAGCCGTGGACCACGTGCTTCGTCGACGGCAACCACGAGAACCACGCCCTGCTGGCCTCCATGCCCGTGCGGGAGTGGAACGGCGGGCGCGTCCACGAGGCGATGCCTCACGTCCTGCACCTCATGCGCGGCCAGGTGTACGACATCGACGGCCTTAGCGTCTTCGCCATGGGCGGCGCCGCCTCGCACGACCGCGAGTGGAGGACCGAGGGCGAGAGCTGGTGGCCGCAGGAGCTGCCCTCGGACGCCGAGCGCGCCGAGGCGAGATCCAACCTCGACGCGCGGGGCTGGAATGTCGACTACGTCGTGACGCACGAGGCGCCGTTGGACCTTGCCGATGACCTCTGCTGGGAGTGCAACCGCCCGTTCGACGGCGGCGACGAGCACCAGCTGTTCCTGCAGGAGGTGGATGACAGGCTCTCCTTCGGCACCTGGTTCTTCGGCCACTACCACGACGACGAATGGCGCGACGACCGCCACAGGCTGATCTACCGCGACATCGTGCCCATCGGGGTGCGCCGCGCAGACGAGGCCCGCGAGCCAATAGGGGGCGATTCAAATGACGGATGAGAAGCGCGTGAGGGCGAGCAAGATGCTCGCCCGCGCCTTGCGGCACGAGCCGGAGAAGTTCGGCATTGAGCTCGATGCCCACGGATGGGCCCAGGTCGGCCCGCTCGTGCGCGGCATGAGCGGAAAGGTCGAGTTTTCCCGCGCAATTCTGAAGCACATTGTGGCCGCCGACCCAAAGGGCCGCTACGAGTTCGATGCGCACCATACGCGCGTGAGGGCACGCCAGGGGCATTCGGTGCGGGTGGATGTCGAGCTGGAGCGCTGCGATCCGCCCGCCGTTCTGTATCATGGCACGTCTGCACGCGCACTCGGCAAGATCATGCGCGAGGGGATCAAGCCCATGGGACGCCTGTACGTCCACCTATCGCCCGACCGCGAAACCGCCGTTAAGGTTGGCTCACGGCACGGCGCGCCTGTTGTGCTCGAGGTCGACGCCGCGACAATGGCTGCCGAGGGGCGCGAATTCCTCCTCTCTCGCAACGGCGTATGGCTCACGGGGCCTGTGGAATCGAGGTTCCTCCACGCGACGTTTCCAGTGAAGGGCGGCGCGCGATGATTTACGTCACAGGAGACCTGCACGGGCCGGCGGGCTTAGAGAGGCTTGAGTGTTGGAGCGAGGGCCGTGAGGGCGACTTCCTCATCGTTGCGGGGGATTTTGGCTATCCGTGGGATTACTCGGAGATAGAGTGCGACGAGATCGTTTGGCTCGAGTCCTTGCCTTACAAAGTGCTTTTCGTCGACGGTAACCACGAGCGCTTCGGCCACTGGGAGGATCGCCCCGCCGAGTCCTGGTGTGGCGGCATGGTTCAGAGATTGCGCGACCGCTCGCCCATCATGCGACTGATGCGTTCCGAGGTCTATAACATCGACGGCGTTCGCATCTTCACTCTTGGCGGGGCGACGAGCATCGACAGAGCGTATCGGATGCCCCATGTGAACTGGTGGCCCCAAGAGGTTCCGACCGAGCGCAACTTCGAGGAGGCCCGCGCCAACCTGGGCGCGGTGGGCTGGAATGTCGACTACGTTGTAACTCACGCGTGCCCCAGAAACCTGATGGCGCGCACGCTCTACCCATCCATAGCGATACCGGGCCTTCCGGACGAGCGTCTGACCAGGTTTCTCGATGAGGTCGATTGGCGCCTCGATTACAAGCGCTGGTACTACGGGCATTTCCACAAGGATATGGACGTCGATGAAAAGCATACGCTGCTTTTCGAACGCATCGTTCCGATTGGCGAAGGCGTGGGCAATTAGGGCGTCGCTGCGTGGACGGGTTGCCCTATCTCTTCTGTGATGCTGTTCGGCATAAATTCGACTGAGGAGTGAGCGAGGTTATCGACCTTTACGCGAGTTGCAGGGGCGAACCTTTGCATTTGGGTTGCCATCGGGGGTGCGCCATATAGATATAAATAACCCAGTATTCTTATGAGGATAAGGCGACGCCTAGTCTTCAATTGTTCACTTGCCGGGAAGATGGACAATCGTCGCCCATTGCGCATGATGCCGAGGTGCGGCCTGTCATTATTGGGAAGGATGGTCGCATGGCCAATTATCATCAGCCTGATCGCTGCCTTGCGCGTCGTACGATCGTTGGGGTGGGCGCTGCCCTTGCCGCGGTACTTTTCACTCCTTTGAGCGCATGGGGAGACGGTGCTCTTATCTCAAATACAACCGCCTCGGCGGCTCATGCCGAAGGGCATGAGGCAAAGCTTGCCGTCGATGGAAATCCGAGCACCTACTGGGAATCTCCTGGAACGAAATCAATGCAGGATTACCGCCGCTTTATCGATATCGACCTGCATGGCCTCTACAGCGTCTCCCGCATCGACCTGACGCTTCGCGAGGGTCATTACTACCACTACAGCCTGTATGTTTCTGCCGATGGCGAGAACTTCGAGAAAGTCGCCTTCAAGTCTAACGATGAGAAGGCCGGTAAAGACGCCTCAAAGCACGAGTTCGGCCCGGTTCAGGCTCGCTACGTGCGTGTTGCCATCAATTTCAGCTCTCAGTCGCAGGCTGTGAACGTGGCTGAGGCCGCCGTGTACGGTGAGCTCGTGTCCAAGGATGCCGCGCCCGCCACGCCCATCGAGGTCAAGGACTTCGAGGACACCGAATGGGGTAAGGAGTGGAATCGCGTCGCGACCGACTCCGATTATGCCGCGCAAAAGACCGTTAGCGAGGTCCGCAATCTCGTTGGCCGTGTCCTCGGTAAGCAATATCAGGATTGGTTCGTGTTTGAGCTGCGCGAGGCCCGCGACGGCAAGGACGTGTTCGAGATCTCCGATGCCGGTAATGGCTGTATTCGCGTGCGTGGCAATAATGGCATCAGCCTGGCCTCCGGTCTGAACTACTATCTGCGTCATTTCTGCAACGTGGACTACAACCCGTTGTTCGGCTCCAACCTCAAGATGCCCGCCACGGCGCCCGCGGTGGGCAAGAAGCTGCTCAAGTACACCGATTACGAGTACCGTTACGCCCTCAACTTCTGCACCTACTCCTACACCATGGCGTTTTGGGACTGGGGTGAGTACGAGCCCTTTCTGGACTGGTGCGCCATGAACGGCGTGAACCTCATGCTCGACATCGTTGGCCAGGAGGAGGTCCTGCGTCAGACGCTCAACAAGTACAACTACTCGGATGCCGAGGTGAAGGAGTACCTCACCGGCCCGGCGTATTATGCCTGGTTCTACATGCAGAATATGTTCTCGGCCGGTGGTCCGCTGCCCAACGCGTGGTTCGAGCAGCGCACCGAGCTTGCCCGCAAGATTCATGATCGCATGCAGGCCTATGGCATCAAGCCGGTCATCCAGGGCTTTGGCGGCCAGGTCCCTACGGACTTCGAGGAGAAGAATCCCAAATCGGTTGCCGCTTCCTCGGGTTGGTGGTCCGATTATGCCCGCCCGTACATGATCAAGACCTATCTCACCGAAGAGGATAAGAAGAACGGCAAGGAAGATTACTTCGACAAGGTCGGCACTACCTTCTATGAGACCCAGCGCCGCCTGTTCGGCGATGTGTCCAATTACTACGCAGTCGACCCGTTCCACGAGGGCGGCACGCTGCCCGAGGGCTTCAGCATCGTGGAAATTTACCGCACCGTCCAAAAGAAGATGATCGATTTCGATGAGGACGCCGTGTGGGTTATGCAACAGTGGCAGGGCGGTATTGACGAGCAGAAGCTCTCCGGTCTTTACAAGAAGGACCAAGCGCTCGTGCTCGATCTTCAGAGCGATTTGCGCTCCCAGGCGAGCCCCATGGAGAACAAGGGCGTTCCGTGGGTGTGGAACATGCTGCACAATTTCGGCGGCCGCATGGGTATGGACGGCGTGCCCGAGGTCCTGGCCGGCGCCATCCCCGAGGCATATAACAACAGCAAGTATATGAAGGGCATCGGCATCACGCCCGAGGCTATCGACAACAGCCCCATCGTGTACGAGCTGCTCTTCGATATGACTTGGGAGCAGGATCCCGTTGACCATCGCGCCTGGACGCGCGAGTACGTGAAGCGTCGCTACGGCGGCACCGATACCAAGATCGAGCAGGCTTGGGACATCCTGCTCGAGACGGCGTACAAGTACAATCCGGGCACTTACTACCAGGGCGCCAGTGAGTCCATCATCAATGCGCGTCCCGATGACAAGAAGATCGGCTCCGCATCGACGTGGGGTCATAGCGACATCCGCTACGACAAGAAGGAGTTCGAGCGCGCGGCCAAGCTGTTCGCGGAGAGCTACGACACCTATAAGGATTGCGAGGCGTTCCGTTACGACTTTGTGGACGTGATGCGCCAGGTGTTGCAGAACACCTTCCAGGAGTATCAGCCGCTGGCGGCCCAGGCCTACAAGAACAAGGACCTGGTGCTGTTTACCAAGCTCTCCGACCGCATGCTCAAGATCGTCGACCTGCAGGACAAGCTGCTCGCCACGAGCGATTTCTTCCTGCTGGGAACTTGGATCGATGACGCCCGCACCATGATCGAGGGTGCCGACGACTGGACGGCAGACCTGTTCGAGCTCAACGCGCGTGCGTTGGTTTCCACCTGGGGTCAGGAGAAGAACGCCTCGCTGGTGGACTACTCCAACCGCCAGTGGGCCGGCCTCACCGGCGAGTACTATCATGACCGCTGGGAGATCTACGCAAACAACCGAAAGACCGCCATCGAGAAGGGCGCGCAGGCCGCGGACCCGAGCTGGTTCACCTATGGCTGGGAATGGGCCAACCGCAAGAGTGACGAGACCGCCCCGTTCGCGACCAAGGCGTCCAGCGACGACCCCAAGGCGATTGCCAGCGAGATCCTGGCGGAGTACACGGTCGAGGCCATGGGCGAGTTCGTGGGCGACCTCGAGCTGGATGAACGCACGAACCTGGCCGCCGGCAAGGATGTGATGGACGTCACGAACGGGCAGAGCCAGAAGGTTGAGGGTCTGACTGACGGCAATGCCGACACGGGCTGGAAGGAGCCCGGCAAGAGGGAGGCCGCGCTCGAGGTGGACCTGGGCGGGCTGTGCGACATCTCCGGCGTGGGACTGACCCTGCAGCAGACCGCTGCGAACTTCCCGCTCTCCTACACCATCGAGGTCCTCGACGAAAAGGGCCAGTGGCAGAAGGTTGGAGAGTCGACCGGCACCTCCGTGAGCTCAAAGAACGACCATGACTGCAAGATTCGCGGAACCAAGGTCCGGTACAACGTGAAGTCCACGGACAATCAGAACCTGGTGGGCATCTACGAGGTGTCCGTGTGGGGCGCCTCCGCAACCAAAGACGAGTACACCAACCTTTCGCTGGGCGCCAAGGCCACCGCGTCTTCCACGGAGGACGGAAAGGACGTCAACGGCGCCATCGACGGCGACCCTAAGAGCCTTTGGGTGAACGCCGGTTCCGGTGCATCTTGGTACAAGGTCGACCTCAACGCCAGTCGCGCCGCGGGCAAGACCGTGGATGTGGTGCGCCTGGTGTTCGAGGAGTCGGGTCGCCAGTTCAAGTTCCGCGTGATTGCCGGGCTGCCCGACGGCAAGGAAGAGGTCCTGCTCGACATGACCAAACCGGACAAGCCGCTGGAGAAGGTCTACACCATGCAGGTCGCCAAGGAAATCCAGTGGGTCAAGGTCGAGTTCACGGATGCCACGGGTTCCGCTTGGCCCGCGATCGCTGAGCTCGAGCTGTTGCAAAAGAAGGGCGGCGTCGAGTCCGAGAACATTGCCCGCCGTGTCAAGATCACCAGCTCCGATGCCAAGCCCGGCGAGGGCACGGCGCAGCTCGTAGACGGCAAGACGACTGGCGACGGCGACTGCTGGGTATCGAACAACGGCCAAAAGCCCGCGTGGATTAATTTCGATCTGGGCAAGGTCGAGGATGTCGAGCGCATGCGAATCAAGTTCGAGAACGACCAGCCCGACCGCAGCATGCAGTTCAAGGTCACGGCCGTGGACGCCACGGGCACGACGGTCGATGTGTACGAGCGTGGTGCCGACAAGCTCGGTGAGCAGCAGGGCCTGGAGATCGACGTGCCGGTGGACCGCGAGGTCAAGTCCCTTAAGGTCGACATCATCGACGCCAAGGTGCCCTCCAACGGCGGTCCCGCCTGGCCGTTGGTCGCCGAGGTCGAGGTGTACGCGCGCCCCAGGAACATCGCACCTGATGCTAAGATCGCCGCTGGCGAGGGCTCCGCGCTCACGGCTGAGCAGCTTGCCAAGCTCAACGATGCGGAAAAGACGGGCGAGGTGGTGCTCACGAGCGATGCAGACAAGGCCATCACGCTCGATCTGCCCAAGCCGGTCGACGTCAATGCGCTCATGCTCGGCTCCAATATGGGGACAACCCCGCTGACCTTTACTGTCGAATACGTGCCTGAGGGTTCTGAGGGTGGACGGTTTGAGACTCTGATCGACCGCAAGGTCAACACCGACGTCGACGCGCAGCTGTTCGTGCGCTCCCGCAAGGCGGTGCTCACCAGCCGCGTGCGCGTGACCTTCACTAACAAGGATGCGGTCAAGCTCAACGAGCTGTCACTCTATACGGTCGACCCGTCGGTGCCGCTCCGCGACAAGCTCGCATCCGTGCGCACCGCCCTCGGCAACTGCACTATCGGCGAATTCGCGGGCAACTACACCCAGCAGTCCGCCGATGCGCTCGGGGCCGTGATCGACGAGGCTCAAAAGGCGCTCGACGCGGGTGTGAACTCTCGCGAGGTTGCCGAGTGGAACGCCAGGCTCTCCGAGGCGCTGGCGACGTTCTTCCGTACCGGCCGCGTGACGGTCGACCGAATGGCGCTCAATGTCGCCATCGACGACGCCCGTGCGACCAGCGCGGCCCTGCGTTCCCACAACCAGGGTGCTGCCGCGGACACGCTGGATGCTGCCATCGCCGAGGCCGAGAAGGTTGCCGATGCGTACAAGATGACGCAGGCCGAGATCGACGCCGCGGCCAAGAAGCTCGAGGGCTCGCTTACCGGCGCACTTGGCCAGCTGGACGCCGCCACGCGCCTGCAGGTCACCATCGACGCGGTGGACACGCTGCTCAAGAACGCCGTTGCGGGCGAGTTCGAGGGTCAGCACCCGCAGTCTGCGATCGATGCGCTCGCTGCCGCCCGTGACGTCGCGGTGAAGGCCAAGGATGCCGCCTCGGGGGACGTGGCCAAGCTCTCCGAGGCGGAGAAGGCTCTTTCCGCCGCCAAGGAGACCTTCCTCGGATCCGTGGTGCGCATCGACGCTGCTGCGTTCGATGCCGTCCTCGCCCAGGCGGAGGCGTGTCAGAAGCGCGACTACGATCGGGATGCATGGGTGAAGTTCGCTAAGGTATTCGATGCCGCCAAGCAGGTCGATCTTGCCAAGATCTCGCAGAAGGACCTGGATAAACAGGTCGTGGCTCTCAAGGGCGCGTTGGCCGAGCTTGAGAAGGCCCGCTTGGATCGCAGCGCGCTCGAGTCCGCGATTGGTCGAGCACAGCTGCTGCGCGAGGGCGATTACACGCCCGAGAGCTGGAAGCCGTTCGCCAAGGCACTCGATGCGGCCGTGGTCGCATTCGAATCCGATGCCATGACGCAGGTCGAGCTCGATGCGGCTGCGGGTGCGCTCGACGATGCTCGCGAGGCGCTGGTAGCGGTCGATCATGGTGCCGGCGGCGGCCAGGGTGGTCAGTCGGGCAACGGCGGCCAGACCGGCGGCGGCCAGGGTGGTCAGCCGGGCAACGGCGGTCAGACCGGCGGCGGCCAGGGTGGCAGTGACCAGGGTGGCCAGTCCGGCAACCCCGAGGCGCTCCCTGGAACCGGGGACCCCGCTTCCCTCGTCGGCGTGTTCGGTCTTATGGCCGGTGCCAGCGTGCTGAGCGGCTTCTCCTGGCGCAAGCGTAAATAAGGTCAATCACAGAATTGGAGACCTCTCGGCCTTGTCGAAAGAAAGGGCGCCTGTGGGCGCCCTTTCTCGTCATGGGTTTCACCCGTGTTCCTCAGGCGTGGGCCCATCCTGAAATACAGGTCAACATAACAATGGCCCGGCGGGATGTACGTCCCACCGGGCCATGTAATGATTCGTCCGTTCATTATGTGGCCTGCAGCATACAGGCACTGAAGGTCTCGCAGTTTTTAGATCAGCGCGCTTCGGAGCTCGGCATGTTACCGGAACCGTGAAGGCATGCTCGACTTCTGGCTGAACCGCTTCTGGAGGATTCACTTTCCGTGGCCCGAATGTTTCGCTGCAGCTGAGTTCTGCCGGGAGATGAGGCAATTCATTCCATGAGAAGTTATCGCAGGTATTCATCAGTCGCTATGCATCGAAAAATATGAGGGGCGTAAAAAGCGCGAATTTCGTTCGCTGGCGGCCGTTCGTTTTTCAGAGTCTGGTCAAAATGCCCTGATTGTGCGCTGAAGGGAGCCGGGAAACGGCTGTGAAACCCGCGGTGCCCGGCATTTCTCCCTCATTTCGATCTCCGAAAAGGGCTGAGGGACAAAGATGATGAACAGATGACCGCTATTTGAGAAATGTATAAGGTTTCTGGGCACATTCAGGCGTCAAGTCGGCGCACTATCAGGGTATTTTGACCACGATCGCGAAAACGCACGATGCCCGGCGCTCCAAAGAGCCCGCGGCGCCTCATCTAGAGGCAAGTAAATCCTCAACAAGATCTGCAATACGGTTCGCAATGAGCAGAGAGCCGGCTTTGCTTGGATGAATCCCGTCCGCAGCGTAGAGATTTTCTGGCTTCTCATATCGGGCGGCTACGCTCGCCATGTCGACCAGCGGCACGCAAGCTGCATCTGCCGCCTGCCGGCCCCCTATGCTCATGAGCTCGCACATCTCTTCCGCGGTCATCCCAAGTTTCTCGAGACGAGGGCATCCGACCTGATATCCCCAGGTGCCATACAGAAGCGGAGAGGCGTCGTGGCTCCTGGCCAACTTGCTCATTGCCGCAACGGAGCGCACATGCGCCGCCTGGTTCGTTGCGGCGAGGTGGCTCATGTCCTGCATTATGACCAGGTCAAAGCCTCCAGATGAAAGCGCTTCCCGCACACACTGCCCTGTCCGGGTTTTCTCATTCGAAAACTCCGCCAACCGCGCTCCGCCGCGCGTGATGGCGACGACCTCGGTATCCAAGATGGACGCGAGCGTCTGGGGCATGTTGTTGGCTGAGGTCAGGCTGTTGCCAACCATGAGTATCGAGCGCATAGAGAGTCTTCCATGTGAGAGCTGCTTAAAGCCAGTGAACCCGTTTATCGTAGCAGTCGTCACCCGTGCAAACGAGCTGCCAAGAGCCGAGGCGGCTAGACTGGTGTTGCAGGGGTGCGGGCGCGCCCGTTCTGCTGGGGGCGGAGTTCGAGAAAGGGGTCCAGATGTCGCCATTCGATCACTATATGTATGTGCTCGCCTGCGGCGACGGAAGCCTCTACACCGGGTATGCGACCGATGTTCAAGCGCGCTTGGCAGCCCATCAGTCGGGCCGCGGTGCCAAATACACCAAATCCCATGCGCCCGTTAGCCTTGTCGCTCAGGCCCGGTTTTATTCAAAAGCTCGCGCGATGAGCGCGGAGGCTCATTTCAAGCAGCTTTCCCGTGAACAAAAAGACAAGTTCCTGGAACGGTCCAAGCATGAGCCGCTTGAGGACGTGCTGCGGCGTGAGCTTCCAGGTTTTGGCGAGGACACCGCTGCCGAATTCGTATGCAGGAGCTTGGCAAACCACGTGGATCCCAACTACGCCGCATTCATGAGGCCGCTCGTTCCCACGGTCGATCCCCGTCGGCTTGTTGGCGTTCGCACGCCGCAGTTGCGAAAGATTGCTCGTGAGCTGTATCAACGCGACGATGCATCGGATTTTATGTGCTCACTTCCGCATGTCCTGTTTGAGGAGAACCAGGTCCACGCGTTTGCCATCGGCATGGAACGGGAGTACGAGCGGGCGATTGAGTTGTATGACTTGTTTTTGCCGTATGTAGACAACTGGGCGACATGCGACCAATTGCCGGTGCGAGTGCTGGCCGAGCAGCCTGCCCGAACGCTGGAGTGCGCGCGGCGTTGGATGAGCTCGGAGCACGGCTTTACCGTGCGCTTCGGCATCGGAGTTCTCATGCGTCTGTTTTTGGACGACCTGTTCGAGCCGAGGTTTGCGGCGATGGTTGCGGCTGCGCGCATGTCAGGTTCGCCCGAGCGCCCCGAGCCGGAATCGGACGCCTACTACGTTGACATGATGCGCGCATGGTATTTCGCTGAGGCGCTGGTCAGGCAGCCAATGGCGGCATGGCCGTATGTGGAACGTCGGGATGAATGTGCGCTGCTTGATGAATGGACGCGCCGCAAGGCAATCCAGAAGGCCTGCGAGAGTCGGCGCATTTCCGTTGAGGCAAAAGAGCGCTTGCGTTCGTTCCGCTAAACCTTGGTCGTGGGCGGTCGTTTCCGCGTTGAGATGGGCGGGCGATGGACATAACGTGTGCTGAGCAGGTGTGGGCCTCGGCTGAACGAAGATCTCCGGGGTTCATGCCGAATATGCAATAGAATACGAAACAATTAAGTGCGATTGAAGGGAACTGTCATGAAGAAGTATGCCAACAGCGCTTTGATTTACGCGATTCTCGCCATGGTGGGAGGCGTGTTCTTCCGTGAGTTCACCAAGTTCAATGGTTTCGAGGGGGCAACGACCCTCGCGTTCGTCCACACCCATTACTTTGCGCTGGGCATGATCGTCTTCCTCCTGCTTGTGTTGCTTGAGAACGCCCTGCACATCACCGATGCCAAGGTGAGCCGCGCCGTGACGGCGTATCACATCGGTCTCAACGCCACCGCAGCGATGCTCGTGGTGCGTGGTGTTCCGCAGGTGCTCGGCATTGAGCTTGCCCACGGTATGGATGCGGCGATTTCCGGCATTGCCGGTCTCGGCCATATCGTGCTCGGTGTGAGCATCGTGCTCATCTTGCTGGGCGTGAAGCGCGCCGTCTCCCGAGTGGAGGCGTAGGCCCTCGCAGGTTCGATGCGATTCAACTCGAATCGGCAAACGCCCGACACCTCGATAGTGAACTGCCTCCCATTTCTTGGGCATGAGAAATGGGAGGCAGTTCATTGTGGGTGCCGGGCGCGTTTAAAGTCGCAAACATCGTCTACGAGCGCGCCTGCGTGCAGCGTGCGTTCAGGTACTACGGCTGTTCCTAGATGGTGAACTCGGCGAAAGGCGCATTGTCGCCGGTGGCGGAGCCGTTTGCGGGCGCCGAGAGGAATGCACAGCCTCCGTCAGCCCCGCCTTCTCCGTTGAGCAGGCCTTTGAGGGTGACATCGGGGTTCTGGCACATGATGTCCAACAGCTCAATGAAATCGCGGATGACTTCGCGCGGCGTGAGATGCGTGTCGGCTCCCACACGGCTGAACTCGATTTTGAGGAAGTTAACCAGATCGCCCTCGTCCAGGTTGCTTTCGTATCCGAAATATCCGGCGTGGATTTGCGCGAGCTTTTCAATGAGCACGAGCAGCTCCTCATAGGTGAGCGGCTGTAGCCTGATGATGGGGGCGAGCATGTCGCGCATCCCCTCGCGGGCGAAACGCCCCTGAGTGAGGCGGCTGCGCAGCGCCTCGTAGGAGAACACGCCGCGTCTGCGGTCCTCGATGGAGGTCGGCGTGCCACCCATGATGATGCCCAGGTGTTGGGCCTTGCCCTGCAGCGTGTCGTTATACATCTGCAAGATCTTCTCGTAGTTGTATTGACGGGTGATGGCGTTGGGAATCTTGTACAGATTGACCAGCTCGTCGATGAGGACGAGCATACCGCGGTATCCGGCTCCGGTGAGAAAGCGCGCGAACAACTTGACGTAGTCGTACCAGGAGTCGTCATCGATGATGGTGCTTATCCCCAGCTCCGTTCGGGCCTCCGTCTTGGTGCGATACTCGCCGCGCAGCCATTTGACGGCGCGGCTTTTCGCCTCGTCATCGCCTTGGGCGCAGGCCGCCCGGTACACGCCGAGCACGCGCGTGAACTCGAAGCCGTGGACCATTTCCTCGAGGTCGGCGAGCTGCCTGCGAAGGCCGGTGCATGTCGGGCCGTTATCCGCCGTGATACCTGCCGTGGACCCGGCATTCATCGCGGGCGTGTTCGCTGCCGCCGAATCCTCCTCTGCTTGGATATTGGCGACCCATTTATCGAGAATCAGGGTAAGAGCCCCGCCTTCGGGCCTCGTTTTGGTCGAGAGATTGCGGGTGAGCTCACGATAGGTTGCGACGCCCTGACCCTGACCACCCTGTAGGCGACGTTCGGGGGAGAGGTCGGCATCGGCGACCACGAAACCCTCGCCCATTGCATGGGTGCGGATGGTCTGCAGCAAGAAGCTTTTGCCGGCGCCGTATCGACCCACCAGAAAGCGGAAGCTTGCCCCGCCGTCGGCGATGAGGGCGAGGTCGGTGAGGAGGGCCTGGATCTCGATTTCACGGCCAACGGTGATGTAGGGAAGGCCTATGCGCGGGACCACGCCGCCCTTGAGGGAATTCAAGATCACGGCGGCGACGCGTTTGGGAACGCGCGGTGCGGCGGGCTGGTTACTCATGGTTCAGAAATCCTTCCACGTCTTCGCGATAATCTTCGATCAGCTCGGGTCCGCCTGGTCCGTATTCGATCACGGTGTCCCCAACGAGCTCGAAAAGTGCTTCGTTGATGGCATCGACAAGCATGTCTTCGGAGCCGTGCTTCTCCTTGGCGATCTTGGCAGCCCCAGCTTGGTCTTTTTCGAGCAGAGCTCTCAGGTAACCGGCCTCGGAGGGGCCGAGTCCTGCGGTTTGGTGCGTGTGCCCAGCGGCGGCCGTGGCAGCGGGCGGCGAGATGGGCTCAACCGGAGAGGCGGCCGCAGCCGCCATGGGGAGCGGCTCGGGGGCTGTACGGTCTACGTGTGTCACATCGTCGCTCTCGCCGTCGCGGGTATCGCCATCCGCCGCGTCGAGTAGCGCCCCCTTTCCCTCGCGCTCCTCGTCGATCAGGAGTGATTCGCGCGTGCTTGCGGCGGCGCGACGGATGTTCGTGAGCTGCGAGAGGTCGATCTCGACGCGCACGGGTGCATGCGCCGCGCTCCAGGCGAGCCAGGCCGCAACCTCCTCCTCGATGAGCCCCTGCAGGTACTTGGGGAGCTTGCCCTGCTCCTTAAGGGGGCGGTCGAATCCGAGCCCCTCGCGTAGGATCCGGTCGGCGGCGCGCATGGCTTGGCCGAGCTTGGCGTTGCGCGAGCGATTGCCCTGATAGCGTTCGCAGGACCACGCACCGTTACGGCAGCGATACCGATGAATCTCGTCGAGCTCGTAATCAGCGTCAGGATGGCGCTCGGGTTCGAAGAACACCGCCGAGCCGAACATGGTGTACGCGAGCTCGAACTGCCCGCCGAACAGGCTTTCCGTAAGGCTGTATTTGCGCTGCTTATGATAGTACTCGCTCATGCGGACAAAGACCGCACAGCACACGTGGCGCAGCGCCTCGGGCTTCGATTTGTAGAGTCGGCTTCCGGCGAGATGATACGTCGAGAGCGCATCCAGGGCATCGAACAGCTGCTGCTCGGCAACAGGGTCCCAGGGCAGGGGCAGGGCGGAGAAGCCTTTTTTACGTCGCCCTCTCTGGGGGTTGGCAAGACGGGCGCACGCCAGCTCCTCGGCGCGCGTCAGCGCGACGAGGGCCCGATCGAAGGAGAGCGTCTTGTGTGGTTCGAGTAATCGGGGCGAAAGTCCGTGGTAGACGACGTAATCCTGCAGCCATGTGCGGGCGTTGCGGTCGATCTTGGGCGAGAAAACTCGGTACGCCCGCCAGAAGGATTCGAGCTTCTGAAATCCGTCCATCGGGTCCGTGACGCCGATTCCGCAGATGAGCTCATAGAGGTATACATAGGCGAAGGAGAGGCACGACTCTCGGACGTCGCCCTGGCGCACCGCCGCGCGCCAGGTGAAATATCCGCGCAGCTGACGATCGCTCATAGCGTTGTACGTGGGGAAATACGAGTTGAACGTGCCCGGGTAGGGGCAGTCATCCTCGAAATCCGCCATGAACGTGCCCTGCCGGTAGAACAGCTCCGCCTCGGAGAGCCAGCGCCCACCGCCGTTCGAGTTGGTCTCCCAGCGCGAGATGGCCTTCATTTCGCGATAGCGGTCGGGGAGGTAGTTCGCCATTTGCCGGCCGGTGGTGAGGATCGGTTCGCTCGCATACACGCGTTCGGAGAAGTGGGAGCTGCCTTGCAAGCGCTCGCTCGCCATAATGCGGTCTATGAGCTCGCGAGCAGCGGGCTTCGATCCGTTCATCGGCTTCATGGCTCACCTCCCCGGTATATCGGATGTACCCTCCAGTATACCACAGAACCAAACAGATGTTCGTATTTTAAGGGAAGGGATGGCGCCTCAGGCCCCTCTTCAGCGTTTCCCAAGCTCTCTTACAAAAGCGCAAGGCGTGCGTAAGCCAAATCGATGGTGCTGTTTTCGCAGGTGGCGGATGATGCAGTCAAGAACAAAAGGGCCGCCCGTCCGCAGGCCGATAAGGAGGCAATCGATGAACATCCGCAATCCGTACGAGTACAACCCCTATGCTCTCGATGGCGAGGCGCGCCCCCGCGGTGTGAGGGGCCTATTCGACAGGGCCTTTGGGATGGTCGGCTGCCTGGCGGCTTCTGCCGCCCTGTTCTTCGGCATGATGTACCTGCTCGGAAAAGTAGCGCGCTAATCGCGCCGCCCGCCGCCGGCTGTATTGAGCGCGTCTTCAAGTCCGCGGATCAACGGTCGGTCCCCTATAATCTATCGGCTGTTCAGCTGGCCCCGTGTCGTGCGGGGCCAGCCGCTTTTGAGGATCGATGCGAAAGGGCGTATGAGTATGGGGCGCGTGAGCGGGGGAATCGGAGCGAGCGACACCGGCCGAACGGGCGAAGAGGCCGGCATGACATCTCGGCAGTGGATGGCGCTTGCGGGCCTGACGCTCTCTGCGTTTATGCTCAATACCTCGGAGTTTATGCCCATCGGCCTCTTGACCGATATCGCTTCGGGCTTCGGCATCACCGAGGCCGCCGCCGGCGTCATGATCACGGTGTACGCGTGGGCGGTGATGCTGCTTTCCCTGCCGCTCATGATCGCGGCGTCGCGCATCGAGTTCAAGCGCCTGCTCCTGGGCGTTCTCGCGGTGTTTGCGGTGGGTCAGGCCCTCTCGGCCGTCGCCCCCACGTTCGCGATTCTGGTGGTCGCGCGCATCATGGTCGCCTGCGCCCATGCGATTTTCTGGTCCATCGCCTCGGTCATGGCGACGCGCCTGGTGAGCACGAGGCATGCGTCGGTTGCGCTCGGCATGATCGCGACGGGAACGTCCATCGCCATGATCTTCGGCATGCCTTTGGGGTGCGCGATCGGCCTCGCCCTGGGATGGCGCATGGCGTTCGGCGTCGTTGGGGCGGTTTCTGCGATCGTGGCCGTCTACCTTGTCTTCATCTTGCCCAAGATACCGGCGGGCGAGCCCTTCACCCTCGGCAAGTTGCCGGCGCTCATGCGCAATCGCCGCCTTTCGGCCATGTATGCGGTGACGGTCTTGTTCGCCACGGCCTACTACACGGGCTATAGCTACATCGAGCCGTTCCTGGCGCGCGTGGGCGGGATGGAGCCCACCGCCATCACCGCGGCACTCACGGTTTTCGGCTGCGCCGGCTTGATGGGAAGTATCCTGTTCTCCCGCGTGTACGACGGTCGTCGCAAGGCGTTTATCGCGTGCTCCGTCGCTGGCATGGTCCTGGCGTTGTTCGCGTTGCGCGCATGCGCGGCGAGCTTTGCCGCCACGAGCGCGGTTTTCGTCTTGTGGGGCTGCTGCGCCACGGCGTTCAACGTGGCCTTCCAATCGGAGGTCATCCGCGCGGTCGAGGCGGACGAGTCCGCCGTGGCCATGTCCATCTTTTCCGGGCTGTTCAACTTCGGTATCGGGGCCGGTTCCGCGGTGGGCGGGTTCGTGGTGACGAGCCTGTCGGTCGAATTGCTCGGCGTCGTGGGCGGTGCGGTGGGCGCCGTTTGCTTGCTGGTCACGGTGGGGGTCCTGTTCAAGCTCATGCGGTAGGTCGGGTGTGGCGGCCTTTCCGTAGCCGCCGCACCCCTCTCGCATTTCGGGCACTTGGATGCCGATTGAGTTCTCGTGGCGTCCGTCACCGTGCACCGGAGTTGTCCGCGTGCTCGGGTATACTGCAACAAGCTAAAGTACCCGCGCGCCATCGGCCGCGGACGTGGGGCCGTATGGTCAGGATGGAGTGCGCGCATGGCAGAGCCGGTGAAGCTGTATAACGGTGGCGTTTATCTCGTGGATGGGAAGACGATCATCTCCGAAGAGAGCGTGTCCGGGGCCATGCAAGACGCCCCCCAGCTCCCCAACCCGGATGTGGCCCGCGAGGGGACCATTGCCTATGGGATCCTTGCTGAGCACAACACGAGCGGAGACATGGGTCGCCTGCGCCTGCGCTTCGATGCGCTTGCCAGCCATGACATCACCTATGTGGGCGTGATCCAAACGGCCAAGGCCTCGGGAATGACCGAGTTCCCCGTACCCTACGTGCTCACCAACTGCCACAACACCCTGTGCGCCGTGGGCGGTACCATCAACGAGGACGATCATCTCTTTGGCCTGTCCGCCGCAAAGAAGTACGGCGGCATCTTTGTCCCGCCGCACATCGCCGTCATTCACCAGTACATGCGCGAGATGCAGGCCGGCTGCGGCAAGATGATCCTCGGCACCGACTCCCACACCCGCTATGGCGCC